>JAABUX010000304.1_pt1 | contig 83656 bp, 69 predicted proteins | sample 5561851 | NCBI WGS metagenome assembly JAABUX01 (sample SAMN10711883, study PRJNA513361) | rock metagenome | isolation source: Antarctica rocks | place: Antarctica: Victoria Land, Richard Nunatak red sandstone | collected 2016-01-03 | reverse complement strand
CAGACGAATCGACGATACTTGTCATGGAGGTCTCCTTGTTGGAAAAACAGTGGTTCTTTTCCTTCAAAGAGACCATTTTGGGACAGACGTTTGCTACCCATCAGCTCGTTGCGCAATCCGTGGGAAGAGGGAAGTGTACAATGCATCAAAAATTTGTGGTCTCGTTCGTTTATGTATAACTGTTATGCAGGAGATTGAGGACTTTCCCAGATGGGAGCATAAGAACATAACATGAATGTCTTGCAACCTCTAACCCTGTACACCTAACACTCTTGTATAGAGGAGTGTAGTACTACGGCGGAATACCTGAGATACCTGCATACTCCCCTTTTCAGTTACGTTGACAGCTAGTGATTGAGTGGGTATTATTGGTACGCCCAGCTCAAACGTAGGGTATTGTGTCCACCACTTGATGAAGTCCGGCTTTGTCGAGGCAATGGATATCGCCGCTCTCTGCCGTGCCAACAACATACAGTTGATGATTGGCGCGATGATCGAGTCGCGCCTTGCCATCGCAGCCGCTGCACACTTCGCGGCAGGCATCGGCGGCTTCCGTTACATCGATCTGGATACACCCATGCTCTTAACTGAGGACCCGTTCACTGGCGGGTATGAGCAGAGTGGTGGCGTGTATGATGTGGCAAGGGTTGAGCGGGGGTTAGGGATAGAGAAAAAATGATGTTGAGGCGACGAGTCGCCTCAACATCATTTTTTCTCTACCTATACGCCTCCGCCTGCAAATTGAACAGTTCCGCGTAACGACCATCAAGATGCATCAACTCCCCATGCGACCCACTCTCAAGAATGGTGCCATTCTCCAGCACGAAGATGCGGTCGGCAAGACGCACGGTGCTGAAGCGGTGACTGATGAACAGGGCAGTCTTGCCATTTGTCAACGCGCGAAAGTGTGAGAAAACTTCCGACTCCGCCTGAGCGTCGAGCGAACTTGTGGGTTCGTCGAGAATGAGAATACGCGCGTCACGCATGAATGCACGTGCCAGCGCGACCTTCTGCCACTCACCGCCGCTCAACTGTGTGCCCTTCTCAAACCACTTGCCGAGCATTGTGTCGTATTGTTCGGGCAATCTTTCAATGACCGCGTTCGCACCACTTTTACGTGCCGCGCTCGTCACCAGTTCGCGATCCTCGATCTCGGCGATACGTCCAACGCCGATATTCTCCTGTGCGCTCATATAGTACGTCACATAGTCCTGGAAGATAACTCCGACCTGCTCACGTAACTCTTGCAGATCGTATTCTTTAATGTTGCGCCCACCAATCAGAATTTCGCCATCGTCAGGATCGTACAGACGCGTCAGCAACTTGACCATCGTTGTCTTACCAGCACCATTACGGCCCACCAGCGCAATCGACTCGCCAGCCTCTACCTTGAAGCTCACATGCTTGAGTGCGTACTGTGTCAACGGGTCCTTGCCGGGATAGGTAAAGCTCACATCGCGAAATTCGATATCCAGCCCTTTGATTTCCGCATTGGGTAGCACCGGCTCTGGTTTTTGTGGCGAGATAATCTTAGGTTCGTAGGCAAGAAAATCGAACAACGTGTTGATGTACAGGTTGTTTTCATAGGTGTTAGAGATACCGTTCAGCAGACTTTGAAAGCTCTGTCCTGCCTGTACCGCCGCCTGTGTAAAGGCGATCAGTCCACTTATACCAAGTGAACCCGTAACGGTACGTATCGCAACATATAAGTAAATCCCTGTATTCGCCGCTCCCGTTAGACCTGTCCACAGAAAGTTCATCATGTAGCGTCGTATCAGGATGCCCTTGTTCTCTTCGTAGAACTTGTTGGCGAGCCGACGAAAGCGCGTGATAAAGAAGTCACCAAGTGTGAACAGTTTCACTTCCTTATTGTATGTATCAGTCGTCATTAATGTTTGTATATATGACATTATGCGTCTTTCAGGCGATTGGCGACGCATACGTTGATAACCGATCCAACCGTATTTCGCGCTAGAGATGAAGGCAGGAATGGGAATGAGCAACGCGACAATCGCAAGCCACCATTCGAGTTGCAGCAAAATAGCGATAACCGAGAACAGCGTCACAATAGTACGAAACAGATCGAACGTTTGCGAGATCATCGACACTGGCTGGTACGTCGATTGGTCGGTTGCCTGTCGCAACTTGTCGTAAAATGCTGAGTCTTCAAAAAAAGAAAGGTCCAGTGTATTCGACTTCTCTAATACCAGCAGTTGGATTTTGTTGGAGACTTTTTCTTGCAACAATTGCTGTACGATATTGCCCAACGTACTCAATAGGCTTGTCACCAGCACTACTGCGAGCTGCAAACCGACGGGCACCCAGATGGGATTGATTGAGTGTATTCTGAGGCCCACCTCAACACTATTGACAACGATGCGAGTAACTTCGATGCTTAATGCAGGCATGAAGCCCTGTAAGATACTCAATATCCCCATCAATACGGTAAGCAGGGTACTTGCCGACAACACAAGTTTCATGACACGGGGAATACTTGCGAATGCTATCGGAACTTGACGCAGACTAAAACCGTCCTCGTCGGGATTACGGCTACGTCTACGTGCGACAGGTGCTGGGTTAACGACTTGACTCATGAATTGGCTCTCTTCTATCAAAAAAATCGACAAATGTGCAGGAATATATAAGGTGATTTTCACCTAAGCATAACACAAGCATAAAGGCATCACATTGTTCTTTTCGCCAGTTTTCGTTCCTGTTCTTTTCTACAGGGATATTTTCGCGTGTATCTACCCTATCAATCTCTGTGTAATCCTTGTATACTGGTAGCATACTAAGACGGAATATGCCGAATCCGTATCCCTTGTCATGCTCGCCGAATGATTGTATCTTCAGCAAGAATACTTACAAAGGACCACTTGTGCAGGTCTCTTTTTTGTTTGTGGCGAGACCTTGAGTGGATGGGTTTAGCGCACATATACAGCCAGACAGAGAGGGAATTTACCATGGCTTTAGTCAAACAGAATACTACTGGAGAAGATACAGGGGGAACGCTCGATTTTACGCGCAGTGATGCACGCATCGGTGCCCTCCTCGACTATATGCGCGATATTTGCGCTTTGAATGATCTCGGCAGCCTCGCGGGATGGGACCAGAATACGCAGATGCCAGATGGGGCAGGCGCGGTACGTGGCACACAAATGGCTGTCTTACAGGGCGTCTTACATGATAGATTGAGTAGTGACGCACTCGGGAAAATGCTGGCCGCGCTCGAAGCACCAGTGCAAAGCTCTCCCTTTACCGATGCTGATCGCGGATTGGTACGACAGACGCTCCGTGACTACACCCGTAGTACAAAGCTGCCACGTAGCCTCGTCGAGGAGATGGCGCGTCACGATGCTGTTAGTTACGAGGCATGGCGTAAGGCCCGCGCAAATAACGATTTTGCCAGCTTTGCCCCTTTCCTGGCCCATACCATCGAACTACAGCACGAGTACGCCGACCGTATGGGTTACGTCGAGTCGCGCTACGACGCCTTACTCGACGATTACGAACCTGGACTAACCGCCAGTCGTGTCAACGCACTTTTCGCGCCCATCCGTGCTGTGAGTACCGCTCTCTTGAAACGTATTCAAGCAAGTGGCAATACGGTAGACACCTCATGCTTGCGGGGCCATTTTGCCTCGGACAAGCAGGTCGAACTGAGTATTGCCATTCTCAAAGGTATGGGCTATGACTTCACCTATGGGGCCATCGCGCAATCACCACATCCCTTTACAACAAACATGGGTACACCATTCGATGTACGTGTTACCATTCGTACCAATGAGCAATTGCTGCAACAGTCATTGATGGCCGCAATTCATGAAGGCGGTCACGCCCTTTACGAGCAAGGGAGCGCACACACGCTCGTCAATACACCAGTCGCGGGTGGTGCTTCGCTTGGTATTCACGAGTCACAATCACGGCTCTGGGAGAACGCGATTGGTCGTTCGCCACAATACTGGCAGGGTCAATTTGCACTTGTGCGAAAAGTCTTCCCTGAGCAATATGCGAACGTGGATTACACCGCCTTCGCTCGCGCACTTAACCATGTCGAGCCAAGTCTGATTCGCGTCGAGGCCGACGAGGTGACATACAACCTGCACATCATCATCCGCTTCGAGCTTGAAAAAGAGATGATTAACGGCAATGTCGCCGTTGAGTCGTTGCCTCGTATGTGGAACGAGAAGTACCAGGAGTATCTCGGTGTCACGCCACCCACCGATAGCGAAGGTATTCTGCAGGATGTTCACTGGGCAAGCGGCTTCGGCTACTTCCCAACCTACACGCTTGGCAACCTGAACGCGGCGCAGATACTCGACACCCTGCACAAAGCCTTACCCAACTTCGACGAATCACTTGCGAAGGGCGATACCTCGATTATTCTTAACTGGTTGCGTGAGCATATGTACACGTTCGGAGCCATCTACCAGCCCGATGAACTCATGCAGCGCGTCACAGGTGAGCCGCTCAACCCCGACTACTTCATGCACTACCTTGTGAACAAGTTCGAGAAGATATACGGACTGAAGAAATAATTGGATAAGAATGTGCAATAGATGATATCTGTCATCTATTGCACATTCTTATCGTCTGCTCTCCACAATTTTTCAATTCCTATTACAAAACACATTGACACGTTTTCCGTGCCTCAATCGTGCATAGAGGTAGAGACAAAAATATAGAGGAGGGCGTTATGGAAACGCGTCAATTTGGGAAAACAGATATGCAGGTGAGTGTGCTAGGCTTTGGTGGTTCAGAGATACGCGGCACTTCGTTTGCGGACGTTGAACAGACCTTGAACAGTGCGCTCGATGCAGGTGTCAACGTGATTGATACCGCCGAGTGTTATGGGAATAGCGAAGATTTGATCGGGCGGGCCATGGCAAGCCGACGTAGCGACTATTTTCTCTTTACAAAGTGTGGTCATGCCGTCGGCGAAGATTTACCCGATCTATCCGATTGGGACCCGCGCCTGATTGAAGCCAGCATAGATCGTAGCTTACGCAGGTTGCGTACTGATCACATTGACCTGTTGCAACTACATAGCTGCTCGCTCGATGTGTTACGCAAGGGCGATGTTATCAAGGTATTGGAGAAGGCCAAACGCGAAGGGAAGACGCGCTACATCGGCTATAGCGGTGATAACGAAGACGCACGTTACGCAATTCATACAGGTGCCTTCGATACGCTACAAACCTCAGTCAGTATTGCCGATCAGCAAGAGATAGATTTCACCCTTCCAGCCGCTATCGAGCGTAAGATGGGTATCATTGCCAAGCGTCCCATCGCTGAAGGTGCATGGCTCAACGCTACAATGGACAAGAGCGACTATGCTTATCCCTATTGGGAGCGGCTCCAGACCCTCGGCTACGACTTTTTGAAGAGTGGTTCCGCAAGCTCTATCGCAACGGCTCTCCGTTTCACGCTGAGCGTCCCCGGCGTAGATGTAGCGATTGTCGGCACCACAAACGCCGATCATATGCGTCAAAACATTGATATGTTAACGGCGGGCAATCTTTCACAGGATGAGTTCAACGCTATCCGCGCTACCTGGGAAGAGCGAGCCGACCAGCACTGGCTCGGTCAAGGTTAGAAGTCAAGCGAAAAAAGAGCGGTGACACGCGTGTCACCGCTCTTTTTTCGCTTGACTTCTCTATGTATTCATGCAAAAATGCCACTGTACGGGTCTGATTTATCACACTCTTGAGCAACGAGGAGCATGAGAGCTATGGAGCAGCGAGAGCAAGCGAACATACTAGCTACGATTGAGCAGCAACAGGTGCGTTTTGTCAATTTGGAATTTACCGATGTGGTGGGCATGGCAAAATGTGTCACCATTCCGGTAGAGCAGTTTCCTGATTGCCTGACACATGGCAAGTGGTTCGATGGCTCATCACTTGAGGGCTTCGCGCGTATCGCTGAGAGTGACATGTACCTCTTCCCCGACCTCTCGACATTCGCCGTCTTGCCTAATACAGTACGCCCCTCCTCTTCGGCGCGTCTGAATGATATGTTACAGGAAGAAGACGGTGGCGGAGTGGCGCGTGTGATCTGTGATGTACGCACACCCAATGGCGAGCGTTTTGATGGCGACCCACGTGCGACCTTGCTGCAAACTGTAGAGATTGCACGCACGCTTGGCTACAACTTCCATGTCGCGCCCGAACTGGAATTTTTCTTGCTACAACTCGATGATAAAACACCAACACCCCTACCACACGATAACGGTGGCTATTTCGATCTTTCCACCGACCTCGCCGCCACTGTACGGCGCCAGATGGTATACGCGCTGCAACAGATGGGCATTGTGATTGAGGCAAGCCATCACGAGGTTGCCGCGGGCCAGCATGAAATAGACTTTGAGGCGACCGACGCTCTGCATATTGCCGATGGCTTGATGACCGCGAAATATGTCGTGAAAGCTCTTGCCGCCCATCATGGTCTCTATGCAACCTTCCTGCCTAAACCGCTCTATGGCATTAACGGTTCCGGCTTGCACATGCATCAGCAGCTTGTGAGTCTTACAACGGGACAAAATGTCTTTGTCGATGCCAAAAACGAGTATGGTCTCTCGGATATCGCAGGCTATTTTATCGCAGGTCAACTTGTCCATGCTCGCGCCCTCTGTGCCATCCTTGCTCCACTTGTAAACTCATATAAGCGGCTCATTCCAGGTTTCGAGGCTCCTTCACATGTCAACTGGGGACGTGTCAATCGGCAGGCACTGATTCGGGTGCCGCGCCCTGGTGTCAATCCACAGACCTCGATGCGTATCGAGTTGCGTTGTAGCGACCCCAGTTGTAACCCTTATCTTGCCTTAGCCGTGATGCTACGTGCTGGCCTTGATGGTATTCAGCGTAAATTGACGCTTCCTGCACCGATGGATGAGAACTTGTTTTTGCGCGACGAGGGCGAACGTTTGCGCTCTCGCTCCCGTTTGTTGCCTGCAACCCTCGGTGAAGCTCTCGAAGCTCTACGCGAAGACTCCCTTATTCGCGAAACTTTGGGAGATTCCATCTACGAAGGTTTTCTCGACGCCAAAACTATCGAGTGGACCGAGTATAGTAAGCAGGTTCACGCCTGGGAGCTTGAACGCTATTTGCCAGTGTTCTAATTTGTGGACCTGACGAGTTCAGAAGGATACACCTGTTCCATCAACAAACGACGAAACATATGCTGGCGTTCTGCTCCTTCAAGATGCGGTCGTACTAAATTCCTTCCATAGTATTCAATTGCTGGAAAGAAGTCATGGAAAGGTTGTTCCCAGAATGCGATATTGGCACGATGCATATATTTTGCTGTGTATGCCTCTATCTCAACATGGGGGCGTTTCTCGCGCAGCATCACGGCAACATTGCCCCACACACCTTCGAGCAGGTCAAATGCTCGTTGTAGCTTTGTCACGTCCTCTTCCATTGCTTCAATGCCCAGTTCTGGATAGACGTGTTCTGCCAACCACTGCTCTAGCTCTTGCGGTGAAAAAAGCATTGCACAGGCCGAGGTCGCGATACCTTCACCGATAACAGCACCAGGGCTAAAGATGAGGCCGATGCATTCCTCTGTATATTTGTTTTCCCGATACAAGTGTTGTTCTTTCAACGCAGATGCCGTGTGATGTCCAGGATAGACCTCATGACAGAGCGCGTCAACCAGCATGTTGATATGCCCTTGTCCATATGCCGCAAGGTTGACTTCAATCCGAGAGCGGTAGTTGCCCTGATACCAACACGCGCCACCAAATGGTCCGTCCATCTCTAATTGCAGGTCGATTCCTTCGCCATTCGGCAGTGTCACAAACTCCTGTGTGCGTCGTCGTATCTCAGTCATGAGACGCTCTACAACAGCAGGAACGCGGTCGTTCTTGCGCTTATCCAATGGCAATTGATACTGTATACGCCATGAATGTAGACGGTCTGCAAGTGTTCCCTTACCTGGTAGGGTCTCATTGTACAGTTCAAGGCCCTCTTCAAGTTGCGTTTCAGGTACCCAGGCAAATTGAACATCAAAGATATGCTGTAGCTCTTCAGCAAATGAAAATGCTTCACCATTTAACTTTCGACATACCGTCTGCATTGCTAGAACTTGCTTGCTCAAGTGAGTAGTGCGATGTTGGTCAAAGTTTTGAGCAGGCAGCACCTCTAAGAGTGCTGTTGCCGCTTGTACCAGTTCTAGCGGTTCTTGCGCCGCCTCTTGCTCTAGTTTGGCCTTCCATTCAGGTGGTCCATAATAGTAGTCCACAAACGGCATTTCAGCCACGATGTGAAATACTTTGTCAATGCGAAATGACAATTGAATGTAATCACGGAGCCATTGTGCGCTCATGAGTATGTCCTTTCATCAGTCTCTTCTAATGCCTCTTGCGCCTCTTGCATCCCTGCCTTGTGGCCGATTGACTTTGCTAACGTCTCGGCTCGCTTAAATTGTTCTATGGCTCGCGTGGCTTCTCCATCTTCAAGATAGACGTACCCGATACCAAGTAAAACAGTAACTGTGACCTGTGTTGCTTGCACCTGTTCCGCAAGAGCATAGCACTGCTGATAGGTGTTGAACGCTTCTTTACTCTTCCCATTCGCCATATAGAGTTCCGCGAGTGTGAGATAGGAGTAGGGTACCTCTGCCGCTAGCCCTGCTTGCTCTCGTATCGTAATCGCAACTCTAACCAGTTGAATCGCACCTTCTATGTCGTCTTGACCCGCTTTGAGTATAGCGATATGGTTTGTCGCCTCGCCCTGTATTGCTCTGTCCTGTTGCTGCTCAGCACTTTGCAAGGCGCGTTCGATGTACAGTTGTGCCGCCTCATTTTGCCCTATGTTCTGATACATGCGCCCAACGCCAAGCAGCGATTGTGGCATGCTTTTCTCATCCTGTAGAGCTTCACGTAGAGCGAGTGCCTGCTGAAAATATGCGAGGGCAGTATCATAATCGCTATCCTCCCCCGTCGTTTTATGCCCACGCACAAAATAGGTCTCGCCAAGCTCATAAAGTACACTCGCTAACAGCGATTCATCTTGCAGTGACTCTGCAATCTCTCTAGCATTTGCCAGTACAGAAAGAGTCTCCTCAGCTGTTCTACTGGTTCTAAGCATGCTCGTCGTCAGTTGTTTTCCATAATTCGTGAGCAATTTTGTCTGAGTCGGCAACGCAGTTTCATCCCCAGGCAGAGACAACCCCGTTTTGAGCAGCGCAACCGCATCCTCCTGTTTGCCAAGCATGCGGTACATATCTGCAATATCACACAGCACGTCAATAACCTGCGTAAATCCTATCGTAATTGTTTCGCGAGAAGGGGTTGAAATTGACATAATACCCTCCTGTATCGGTATGCTTTGTTGTGTTAATCTCGCACACGAGATTGACGCAACAAAACATACCAATGCCATTGTTACGCTATAACAAACTTTCCATTTTCATAACACAACTGTCCATCGGCGTAGACCTTGCCTTCGTGCAGGTCGCATACCATGTCCCAGTGTAGCCCAGACTCGTTCTTACCGCCTGTTTCGGGATAGGATTCGCCGAGGGCCATGTGCATCGTGCCGCCAATCTTTTCGTCGAACAGAATATCCTTGGTGAATTGCTTGACGTTATAGTTGAGGCCGAACGCGACCTCACCCAGGAAACGTGAACCCTCGTCCATGTCGAGCATCGCGTTCAAGAAGTCGAGGCCGCGACTCGCCGTAGCCTCGATGACCTTGCCTTCCTTGAAGGTGAGCCGTACATCCTCAACCTCATTACCGTTGTACACAGCAGGATAGGTGAAGCGTACCGTCCCATTCACCGAATCCTCAATTGGTCCAGTGAAGACCTCGCCATCGGGAAAATTGGCGGTGCCTGCACAGCTAATCCATTTACGACCGCGCATATGATAGGTCAGGTCGGTACCAAGAGCGACAATATGAATTTCGTCATGCTGCTCTAAGTACGTAGCGATACGCTGCTGCTCTTCGTCGATTTTACGCCATGCCGCTGCTGGATCGTCCTGGTCGAGTAGACCAGCACCATACACAAAATCTTCGTAGTCGCTTAGCGACATGCCTGCGTCCTGTGCGTGTGCCTGTGTGGGAAACAGTGTGCCGCACCACTGTAACTCACCCGTTGCTGCACGCTCCAAGAAACGTTTCGAGATTGCGGCGTTCGCCTTGTCGCGCAAAGCGATACGCTCCGGTTTGACCTTGCTCAAGGCGCGTGTGTTTTGCGATGCCCAGATAGCGAGATATTTGTTCATATGTTCGTTCTCAAACACGTCTATCTCCGACACATACGTCAACTGCTCATTGCTACCCTCGCGTAACTGAATTTCGTACAGGTCGTCCATGTCGATCCGGGGAGTGATATGGGCACCTGCTCGCAACGCTTCCAGGTATACTTCGCGTACAAGCGGTGCCGCAGCCATCGGTGCGTGAATAACCAGCCTGTCGCCAGCCTGAATCTTCAGTGAATAATGAACCAGCACCTTTGCCAGTTTCTGTTGTCGTGGATCTGCCATGATTTCCTCCTATGATGTGCCATTCATCTTCTTTTGTAGGGGTTAATGATGCTGTTTGATCAATAATCCGTAGCACTTCCGACGGGCGACCACAAGGGTCGCCCCTACTATAATAGACGGGCATGAGATGTATTATGTGTATCGTAGGGCGCGACCCTTGTGGTCGCCCGTTCGTTGACACCCCTTGCTGGATTATGTTGTTAAACAGCATCATTGGTCCCTACGGAGTTTGTGGACGGACGAGCCAGTAGCGTCCGCTTTCACGCATCATGATTTTCTGATCGACGAGATCGCGGCGCAACGTTGCGGCCTCTGCATGAAAGGTTTTGAGCGTGGCATTCACCTCTTTCTCATCGTAGATACGGCCCCACTCGAACGACTCCGCTATCTTTTCCAGGATGTACTTACGTGCCTTCGTCTCTGGTGGAATGCTTAGTAAGCGACCATCTTTGAAGTACGCATCCTGTGTCATTTTACGATCATCGGTCTCAGTGGGTGCCGTATTCGTCGTGTCTTTTTGGAACCGCATAGACTGCCCGATGTCCTGTAGATGCTCAACGGTCAGCATCTGCGTCATGTTTTTCAGCCCTTGCTCGTCGAAATGGTAGTGGTGATAGTTGTTCTCGCGCTCGACACGCACCAGACCAGCCGCCTTCAAAATGGCGATATGGTGCGAGATCGTCGGTGTTGCCACACTCAATGTCTCCGCTAACTCCTGTCCATACATAGAACGTTCCGCGAGCAAAGCGAGTATCCGCACACGCATCGGGTCCGCGAAGGCGCGTCCTAAACGTGTCAAAGGCTCACCCTGTGACATCTCATACGTCATTCTTGCCATACCATATTTGCGTTGTGCCTCGATTTGACTTTGACGCTCGTCCATAACTATCTCCTTTTTGTATATTACAATTATACAATTTCCTAATTAGAAGATAGTATAATTAACATCGTTTGTCAAGGGGTAAAGGGTCATGAATGAAAAAGAGTGTCTACGGACTAAATTTGGTCCGTAGACACTCTTTTTCATTCATGACCCCAGATTAGCCCGTAGGCAGCAACGGCAGAATGGCCTCTTTGAGTTGTTCCGCCATATGTTCAACGGGGATGCTGGCGTCGATGACGTGAAAATTAAATTCGCGCGTCATCTTCTCGTATTCAGCGATGAGTCGCGTCTGATAATTGACGAAACTTTCGTAGAGATCACCGCCGAGGCGCATATCCATACCCGACTCCCAGTAGTCGAAGCCACCTCGTTGCAGGATGCGAGGAATGAGGTCATCGAGGCCAATTTTCAGGTAAAAGATGGCGTCGGGCTTGAGGGCCAGACCATAAATAGAGCGTATCCAGTGTCGGTCGGCACCACGCACAATAGCACGGGCCATCAACGAATAGATATAGCGGTCAGTGAGAACGACAAAACCAGCGCGTAATGCGGGCACAATCTGGTTCTCGAAGCGGTCCACAAAGTCGGTAGCATAGAACAGATTCAATGTGATAGGACCAAGTGTATGTCCCTCTTTCGCCTGCTTGAGGCCAGGGCCAGCCAGAACAGAGCGCGTCATTTCAGTATCGACGACCGCGTAACCACTGCTCTCTAGCCAGGGTCGTAACAAACTCAGTTGTGTTGAACGTCCAACGCCATCGGTTCCCTCAATGACGATCAAACGGCCAGGTAGGAGTTCGTCACGTTCCTTGAGATGAATGGCGTCAATGCCGTAAAATGTCAAATTTGACATAGACTCACGCTCCGTTGTGGAGGATGAATGTGACGATCTTCTATCTTTACTTTCATAGGGAGCTGCCGCATATGACCAGCCTCCCTTTGCCTCTTTTCCCATGTCTATCGCTCGCTCTTCTTACTATTCTCGTTTCCAACAGCTTGCTCTTGCCGTTCACGCATCAAACCCGCCTCTGCCGCGTCACGCGCTGAAGAATGCAAACGGCGCACTCCCTGTAAATAGGGTTTGACGAGTTTACGCATACGCCGTTGTTGCTCAGGGATAGGTAGCGTCGCATCCATAACCGTCAGGTCGAATTCATCAATCATCGCTTCGTACTCGTTGACGATACGTTGCTGAAAAAGCTTAAAGCTTTCATGCGGTTCGGTACTCAAACCCAGGTCCATACCAGCTTCATAATGTTTCAGTTCGGTACGCCCCGTAAGGATACGGCTCAAGGAGACCTCTAGCGGCACCCGGTAATAGAAGGCCACTGTTGGTTTGACCGCGAACTGATATAACTCACGCACCCACTCGCGGTCAACATTGCGTGCCACGTCGCGTGCGAATGCAGTATAGATGTAGCGGTCGGCCAGCACGATAGCTCCAGCTTTGAGTGGCGGAATAATGTCATGCTCTGTACGATCTGCGAAATCCGTCGAATGGATCAAGCTGAATGTGGTTGGGGTGAGTAATTGCTTCTTTTTGCCTTTGCTGGTCGTCTGTTTGACAAGGGGAGATGAGTTCCACTCACTGAAAAACACGGTATACCCTTCGCTAATCAGCCATTGTCGCAGAAGCGCAATCTGAGTGCTTTTGCCAGAGCCATCGACACCTTCTACAATAAAGAGGCGTCCGGGATATTGATGTCGTCCATAGGTCTCCATAAAAATAGGTCCTTCTACTAAGCCGAAAGGAAAGGTATAACGGAGATTATGCTTTAGATTGTAGCCTTTGTCAAGGGTAGAACACGGAGCATGCTTTGCATATATAAAAAGTGAAATCGAAACCTATCCATTGGGCATGGTTTATTGGATATACTGTAGTATAGCAATCAACAACAAATGTAGAGGCCATAATTTATTACGCCCTAGTTTTGTACCTAAATAACAAAAGGGCGTAATGAATTATGGCTCCTACAATATTATTGAATAATAGGGGCGTCGATATCTAATTGATGTAATAACCCTGAGATGCCACCACCTGCGACATGATATACAACCCATTGCGAGATTGTATCGCCTTCGAGTTCAAAGGAGACATCCTCAACAGGTAAAGAGATGCTGCGTGCCATCTGTGGTACAGGCGGCAGACTGAGAGGTGGAATGCTGAACGAGTCGCTCTGATAGCCCGCTATCTGTATGCTGCCTGTAACGGTGTTGCCTTGCTCCGCCAGATTGTGCAGGTTGAACATCAGGCTGGGAATACCAGACTTGAGTTCCTTCATGGTGGTCAGAAAATCTTTTCTATTGAGCGGTTTGGGCGTCCAGCCTGTGAATAGGAACCGTTCGCTCAACGCGTTCGGGACTTCCTCTTCTCGATTGTCCTCTAACGCTGATACAAAATTTTGCACCGTCTCTATGGCACTCATATGCTCTTTCCTTTCAATTCACACGAATCAGTTAGCAACTTTCTATTCAAACATACCTCAGTCCCATCCAGAACACAAGGTTCGTGCTAGCCTCTATTCATGTCGGTCTGTGTTCTCCACATTCTGTTTCCTCGTAATGAGGTCGAGCAGGATGGGGTAGACGAATGCGACTTGCTGCTGTGGATTCTTTGTGCCGATGATGTCGTGAGGCAGGTGATGACTCGCATCGAACTCATACATTTCGCAGTATTTCAGCCCGTTCTTTTGCCACCTCTGTACCAAACTTCGTATAATAGCATTGTTCATAGAGGGATCGGCTGCATTGGCGACAACTAGCACCGACTGCACCGCTGGTTTAGTTTTACGTGCCGCTTCATACACGGAAAACCCCAGGCGCATCATCACAGCAAGACTACGAGTAGCAAAGCCGCGATAGCCAAAAGGAGAGCCATGACCGCGCCGAAAGTTTTGCGTCATGAGGTTGGGCAGCAAGTAAAGCAGGTACATTACGAGTTTACTGACATTGACACCAAGATGTCGATCAAGCGTGAAGGCAGGGGCGATAAGTATTGCTCTTTCGACATCAGTGCGATACTGTGCAACCCATGCGGCCATTGTTCCTCCCACCGAGAGGCCAGCGTAAGTGACATGTTCGCCCAGACCATGCGCGATATCTACCATTACCGCGCTACAATCGCACAATTCCTCCATTGTGAGATACTTGAGATCGGGCGTATCTAAATCTGTATATCCGTTATAGGGCATACGCGGAATAAGAACATTGTAGCCTTGCTCAAAGAGGAGAGTGCCAAGTTCGATGAATTGTCGCGGACAACTTGTCATGCCATGCATTAAAATAATAGCCTGTTCAACCTTATGTTCATGTGTTAATACGGTTGTATGACATATGTCTTGCAGTGGTAGCGTCTGCTCGAATTCCTGGATATGGGCTATTTTTGTCATGGCAACATCATAGTCAGCGATTTGATGAGGTGGATGAGCCTTCAATTCATGGAGAAACGTATGCTCTGCCACTTTTGCTGTAATGCTGTTCGCGACAACGAGCGCGGTAGCCCCTAATGCAAGCGTTGTGATACTCTTCATATGTATGTGCATATTTTTATATTCTCGTCTCTACATATTTTTTGTCTCTTGTATTATCTGCTATTCATTTTAACTGTTCCAAGATATATTATGCAAGGAGAAGGTTTGTGACAGCATCTTCGTAGGGACCAGATGTATCGCGTTCGAGGCTGATTAATCGGCTATATTCCTTCTCTCTTGGCTTTCCGAAACGCGTCTCGCGCAATTCATCGCGCTGAGGACGCCGTAAACGTGGTCCCTACGACAGGGACGATGTATAACAAAGGAGTAACCATGACAACCACAACAGAAATACGCGCACTTGTATTCGATGTGTTCGGGACCGTTGTTGATTATCGCGGCACAATTATTCGCGAGGGCAAGCAGTTGAATCGCGAGAAGGGGTTACTGGTCGATTGGGCAGCGTTCGCGGATGCATGGCGAGGTCAGTATCGCCCAAATATGGAGCGTGTCATGAAGCAAGAATTGCCCTGGATACATCTCGATGGCTTGCATCGTATGGCATTAGATGAGTTGCTCAAGAAATTTGGCGTTACAAGCTTGAGCGAGGATGAGAAAGCACACCTCAACAAGGTCTGGCATCGACTTCAACCTTGGTCCGATGCGGTTCCAGGCTTGACGCGCCTGAAACAACGCTACATTCTCGGAACACTCTCAAATGGCAATGTAGGCTTGCTGGTTGATATGGCGAAGTTTAGCAATCTGCCCTGGGATGTCATCTTTTCGGCGGAATTGGTCAAGGCGTACAAGCCAGACCCACATGCGTACCAGATGGCCTATGAACTACTTGGCCTACAACCACAGCAGGTGATGCTTGTCGCGGCACATGCAGAGGACTTACACGCAGCCCAAAAGGTGGGACTCAGAGCAGGTTTTGTGCCACGTCCTCTGGAATACGGTCCGAATAAAACGCTCGATCCAATACCAGAATCTGCGTTCGATATTGTGGCAAGCGACTTTGAAGATTTGGCTCGTCAGTTGGAAGTGTGATACCACGCCTTCGATACTGCGCCTTCTTCGTCACATAGTACAATCGTAGGAGGTCTAATTCTATTAGGCCCCTACGATTGTACCTTTCTACAAACCATATGTGTAATAGTTAGTGTAGAGAAGCACTCTAGCCCAAAGTGCTTCGTCGCTCGTTTCTTAAACGTTTCGGGATTATAGTGCTATCTACCACCCATATGTTCCCACTCCACCCTTGAATGGTCCGACAATTTCGCTCGTGATCCAGCCTCCATAAAAATCGCCCTCTTGCGGTTGTACCTGCTCATCATTGATATAACACGCATCCATCTGCGACGGATAGAGCGCGATATAGTTTGCGAGACCCTCGTAGCCTTTGCTCGGTTTGCGGTAGTACCATGCACCATTCGGAAGAGTTTTATCGTCAATTGTGATGGTGTAGTACGACGCCATACCCTTGAACTCGCAAAATGTGTTACGTGAGGTTGGTGTAAAATACTCCATCTTCACATCTTCTGGTGGCAAATAGTACACGGGTGGATGACTGGTTTCGAGTACACGTTTAGCTCGCTGAGTGTCCGCGATCACAACACCATTCAGGATCACGCGAATATGCTTGGTGCTGTCCTCTACACGCGGTGGGCGTGGATAATCCCATACAGATTCTTGCCCTGGGCCAGGAGTGATTTTTTTATGTTGTGCCATACTAGATACATCCTTCTTGTTTTACCTCATCACCAATACCTTGAAATTGCCCATCCCTGTCAGGTCAGTCAGAGCGGCAATCCTTTGGCGTAGCGTGTACCATTGCAGCAGTGCCTTCTGTCCCTTGTCGCTTGCTCTCTCGGTGTCCATCGCTGCGAAATCGCTTTGACGTAACCGCTCGATCTCTGCCATTAGTCCCATCTCTTCCAGCCATGCCTTTTGCGTTGTGAAGGTATGGAGATATAAGCCATGTCGTTGTCCCTCATTCATCAACGCACTGAAGTTGACATGTGCCGTGATATCCTGTTCGCCAGGCTTGACAAGGGGACGCTCGGTAAGCTGGTGCTGAAAGTAGCAAGCCAACGTGCCACGTTGCCGTTCGCGTGTGTACAGCGCACTGGCCTCATCGCCGTAGTCAATGGTTAACAGAAAACCCCTGTTCGTCGGACCGCTCAACAACTGTGCCGACCGTTGCAGCCAGCGTAGTGCATCCAGGTTGATTTCGGCTCGCCAACTCTCATCATACGTTCGCCATGGAATGTTATAGTTATCGAGATAGTTCGCCACCTGTATACTACTCGGCTCGTCGAGGACCTCGTGTAGCCGTCCATGATGCACATCGACGAACACCTCATACAGATGATCGCTGCGTTTCTCGATAACGTGGACAGGGAGCGCATCCACCAGTTCGTTCGAGAGCAGCACCGATACATGTGTATCACTATCGCTTGCTGCTAGCGCGTCTCCACCTCCACGTATATCCTCTGTCTGATAGACAAGTGCTGTGTGCATAGCGGGGCATTCTCGCTCTGCCCACTTGATAATCTGTTGGGCAAGTTCGCCACGTCCTGCCCCTTGTTCTAGCACAACAAAAGGGTTGGGACGTTCTAACTGCTCCCACATCCGCACCAGTTGACGCCCCATACAATGCGCGAACAACGAAGATACATCGCTACTGGTGTAGTAATCGCCCTCCCAACCCATTCTCGCTGGTCCAGTCACATAGTAACCATAGTCTGGCTCATACAAGGCCATTTGCATATAGTCATAGAAAGAGATAGGTCCTTCACGCTGAATACGCTCTATGATGAGTTGTTGTAATATCGCTGTCATGACTCTTTCCCGCGCCGCTTCTCTAGCCACTTTTTGATGCTTGCCTCTTTGCCCTGCTGCCCCGGCTCATAGTAGTGGCGACCCTGCAAGCTTTCGGGGAGGTACTCCTGCACACGCTGTGGTGGTGGCCTGTCGGGGTCGTCGATCTGCATCTCTTTATAGTAGTCATGCGCGTACTTATAGTCTTTGCCATAGCCGAGGTCCTTCATCAGACCTGTTGGTGCGTTGCGAATCTGCATTGGAACTGGATCGTTGCGCGACTGTTGCACATCGGCCTGCACCCGTGCATATGCCTCGGTGAGCGCATTACTCTTGGGCGCTGTAGCGAGATGCACCACTGCCTGTGCCAGCGCGAGATTTGCCTCTGGCAATCCAACGAAATGCACCGCCTGTTGTGCCGCCATGCAGACGAGCAGTGCCTGTGGATCAGCCATGCCCACATCCTCCGAGGCAAAACGTATCAGACGCCGTACAACATACAACGGGTCTTCCCCTGCTTCAAGCATACGTGCCAGCCAGTAGAGACTCGCATCAGGGTCAGAGCCGCGCAATGACTTATGCAAGGCAGAAATCGTGTCGTAGTGCTGATCTCCGTTCTTGTCATACAGCAAAGCCCGATGCTGCATGACCTCTTCGACAAGAGCAAGTGTAATTATTTTTCGTGCATCGCTCCTCTGTGCGTTCTCCTGCACGTTCTCCAAACTGCCCTGTGCCGCGAGTTCGAGCACATTCAATGCAGTACGAGCGTCACCATTTGCGAACACAGCGATTGCTTCCAATGCATCTTCGGCAATTACCATATGCATTGCGCCAAGACCACGTTTCTCATCTGTAAGCGCACGTTCCAGAATGCTTATTACCTGCTCTTCGCTCAACCCTTTAAGCGTGAAGACGCGGCAGCGTGATAGTAGTGCTGCGTTGACCTCGAAGCTAGGGTTTTCTGTTGTCGCTCCAATTAGCGTGACAACGCCACGCTCGACATAGGGTAGCACGGCATCCTGTTGTGCTTTATTGAAGCGATGAATTTCGTCGATGAAGAGAATGGTGCGCTGACTGGAAAACTGGCGTAGTTTACTCGCCTCTTCCATGACCTTACGCAGGTCAGCGACACCAGCGGAAACCGCACTCAACCTGACAAAACGCGCGTGTGTATGGTGCGCTATGACCTCAGCCAGCGTCGTTTTTCCGCTCCCCGGTGGTCCCCACAGAATAATAGAGGTGAGGCTATCTGCTTCAATAGTGCGCCTCAACAGCCGACCAGCACCAACAAGATGCTCCTGTCCCACAATCTCATCGAGTGTGCGTGGACGCATCCGTGCGGCCAGTGGCTCGCTTGGCTTTGTATTCGGTTGTGTTGCCTGTTCCTTTTTAGAGGGAACGTCATCCGATGATGCAAAGAGAGATGTTTGCTCTGTCATAACATGTTCAGCTTTGTTATAATATTCATTTTTTGATAGGTACCTCAGCATATCACATTGTGACTCTGAACGAATTTATTCAGGTGTGAACAGACTACAAGTGTCCTTGCAAGACCAACGGGCGACCACAAGGGATCGCCCCTACTATATACGGCGGGTGATACGTGGTTGTATAGTAGGGGCGATCCCTTGTGGTCGCCCGTCCCTTTACCATTCCAAGTGTTCAAAAATGGGTCAAATGCCCTATACTTGCCATCTCTAGTATTATGTATACTGGGGCTATCGATGTGTGTATTTGTATGTCAGTGTCTGTATTGATAGGAGTCTGTAGTGCAACGTTATATTTTTGCTGGTGTCCTTCTATTTATGGTTGTAATCGTTGTCTTCGTGTCTTTTTTCTTTACGTCAATTGTCCCTGTCGGCTCTCTATTTGGTGCCGCAACCGTTGCTGCAACCCCTACGCCCCTTCCTACGCCATCGCCAACCCCTACTCCGTCGCCAACGCCAACGCCTTCACCCACGCCAATCCCACTCGTCGGTGGCCTCTCCGCATACATGGTCGATGGCAACACGGGCAAGGTGCTTTTCGACATGAACAGTCATATGCGTCTGCCAATGGCAAGCACCACCAAGATTATGACTGCCGTGCTTGCTATCGAGAACCTGAACCTCGACCAATCTATCACCATTCAGCAAGACGAAATTGACGAGGTGCCGCCAGGGATGAGCGTGGCACAGTTGCAGGCGGGTGATAGGATACATGTACGTGACCTGCTCTACGGCTTGCTTTTACCATCGGGGAGTGATGTCGCAGTTGTATTTGCTCACACCATCGCTGGTACCACGCCGAATTTTGTTGCTATGATGAACAACAAAGCGCGTCTACTCGGCCTGAACGATACGCACTATAGCAATCCACATGGCTTTGCCGATCCTGCACATTATACTAGCGCAGCAGACCTCACGACCCTCGCACGCTATGCCATGCGCTTTGCAATCTTCGACCAGATTGTCGCGCAACAGAACTATGTGTTACCAGCCACGCTACACAATCATCTCTATAATACCTGGAACAACACCAACGGTTTGCTCGGCACATATCCAGGTGCAAACGGCGTTAAAACTGGTTCAAGTGATGACGCAGGCTACTGCATGGTTTTTTCAGCGACGCGCAACGGGCGTTTCCTGATTGGCACAGAAATGCACGCCGACTCGTTTGACCAACTCTTCAGCGATGCTCAAACCTTGCTCAGTAAAGGGTTCGCACAGTAATAAAGGATGTAAGGCGCGTGCATGAAGATGCCGAACGGCTAGGAGACAACGGAGGATGTGATAGCAGTAGAAGCAGACGAAAGGCGGCGATGCTGTTCAGCCAACTCATATTTGTTGGCAAACATGCGATTGCCACAATAAATGTTTCTTCTGCTGAATGGCTCCGGCGTTTGCTGAATAAGCCATGCACGTACCTCTGGCTTGTATTCACAGGGGAAATCAAATTGGGGTTTAAGTAATCTATAGGATACTGCATGTACCCATGATGGACAAGGTACTTCATAACGATCACAAAACCATTCTACTGAGGCCGTACAGAAAGTAGCCCAATAGATATTGTCAGTGTTAGCCTCTCCTGTTAGGATAACTGGTTCAGCAACAAGCTGTGTACGCTTATCTTTGGCATAAGCAAACCAGTCATTCATGAAATTGCCCATTGCTACCCAGGGTTCTTCGCCTTGCACAATTTCCTGATACGTTAAGGCCATTGTCTGTAAATGATCTATTGGTTTCACTGTATCCTCTTAATACGTTAATTTGCTATCCTTTACACCTTATTGTATCATAACTAGCTATGGAAAAATCGGTCAAGCGTGACCTCTATATTATTGATTTGTTGTACCTGCTTGTTGGGGATGTATTTATCAAGTAAATGCTGTGCTTGAGCGCGAGTTTGAATTTGTAAGTTTTGACAAAGAACAAGGATATCGTTCTGGTCTTTTTGACGGCCTGCGAGCAATTTGAGTGCCAGGATATATTCACTTGCTGGCACATATACTTCGAGTATAGCAAATTGACGCCACAACGTCCCTTCGGGTACCGCACTACTATCTTTAAGAAAATCGCCAATGACATCATTGAGCCAGATAATTGGAATATTGTTATGCGTAGCAACAACTCGTACAGCATTTTTGAAACTACGATAAAGTGGGGAGGTTAGAGGATCGTCAACGTCTTTGAGTATGACATCGACATCGTTTGTAGTAGCTCTGCTATGAAGTTGAGTCAGCATAAATGCTCCTCCAACTAAAAGAACGCGTATTGGGCGTTGCACACCCTGGTTTTGTAGCTCCTGACCCAGTTCGGCGAGATACATTTCAATTTCGTTTGCTTGCATAAATCAAATCCCTCCATTCTTAGCGGCTTGCCCACAACATACCACGTTTCATTATCTCAAGAGCTTCTGGCACGTCGAAATCACGCCTGACATGCCCCAGTGAAGAATAGAAGACACGCCCCTGTCCCCAGCGTTTCTTCCATACTACAGGCATGATGCAGCCCACTATCCAGGGGGCATACTCGCCGCTGAATGTCGTTGTCGCTAGCACTTCGTTATTAGGGTCAACGTGCATATAATATTGTTCAGAGTGCATAGAAAAGTCGTGGATACCAGTCATGATAGGGTCATCATGCTTGACGATTTGAACAGTGTAGTCGATGATATTACCAGGATGGGCGATCCACTGACCACCGACCATGAATTGATATTCGGTACTGTTGCGAAACGAATCCGCCATACAGCCGTGCCAGCCAGCGATGCCCACGCCACTTTTGACCGCGTTGAGTAGTCCCTTCTCCTGTTCCGGCGTAAGCGCATCCATCGTCCAAATTGGCACAATCAGGTTGAGCGCAGCCAATTTACTCTCGTCGAGATAGGTATCTAAAGTATGCGATACCTCGACCTCGAAGCCCCGCTCTTGCAAAAATGGAGCGAATAGTGCCGCTCCCTGTTCTGGTTCATGGCCTTCCCAGCCGCCCCACACAATCAATGCTGATTTTTTCATGTCTCGTCATCTTCTTAAATAAAGTTACTTTGCACATTTTTATAGTATACAACACTAATAGTTCGTGCTACATCGAACTATTCTGCCTTTATACTTAGAATGTTCACCAGAATATTGAGAAAGAGTAAAGAGGAGATATATGCCTACATTTTCTGAAACGAGCAATACATTTCCCTGTGTAACAATCGAACCCAAGATTCTGTATTTTGGTACGCCAGTCGTACTAATCAGCACCTTGAATGAGGATAATAGTGTCAATCTTGCACCCATGTCTTCTGCTTGGGCACTGGGGCAAAATATTATACTAGGGCTAGGAACAAATGGGAAAACCTTTGAAAATCTTACCCGTTCTAAAGAATGCGTGCTGAACATACCTTCCGAAGATTTATGGCAGGCGGTAGAGCGGTTAGCCCCGTTGACAGGCAAGAACCCTGTGCCGGAGTCAAAAGCAACGCAATTTCGTTATGAAAGAGAGAAGTTCGTGGTTTCTAGGCTAACTCCAATGTCTTCCGTAAGCGTGCAGCCGCCGCGAGTCGCTGAATGTCAGTTACAGTTTGAGGGACGGGTAAGAAACATCATCGCTATTGGAGGCGAAAATAGTGGCATGAGTGCTATTGAGGTACAGGTTATAAAGGTACACGCAGACCCAGGTATTGTACATGGCAACCATATTGATCCTACAATGTGGCATCCTTTAATCTACAATTTCCGCCACTATTTTGGGTTGGGAAAAGAATTAGGAAAGACATTTAGAGCGGAATTATAATATATACTACAGTAGGAGGGTAACATGTCTGGCGATACAAATATTGCGGTTATTGCATCGGTTTTGGCAGATGCAACGCGTGTAACTGTCTTACATACTGTTGGTGATGGTCGAGCGTACACAGCGAAGGAGTTGGCACGACAGGCAGGCGTGGCCCCTTCTACTATGAGTATGCATCTCACAAAGCTGCTAGAACACAATTTGCTCACGATGGAAAAACAGGGTAGGCATCATTATTTTAGCCTTGCCAATCCTGCAATCATAGGTGTTCTTGAAGAATTAGCCATGTTTGCGCCAGCTAAAAATGTCCGCACGCTACGCGATGCTACCGCTTCTGAAGCGGTGCGACGCGCACGTACCTGTTATAATCACCTTGCGGGTACGCTTGGCGTGGGACTAACCGAGGCACTTTTACAAAAGTCCTTTCTACTTGTCGTTGATGATGGTTATGTTCTTTCGCAAGAAGGCGAGCAATGGGCGCGTGGCTTAGGTATACATGTTCCTGACAAGAAAGCAGGAAACGCACTTTTTGTTCCACGTCATATTGATTGGAGTGAGCGGCGTCATCATCTCGCTGGAACATTCGGGGCCGCGCTAACCCATCGCCTCTTCGAGTTGGAGTGGGTTAGGCGCATTCCCACCAGCCGAGCCATTCGTGTAACTGAGGAAGGACAAAGAGCATTTCACCGCGATTTTGAGCTAAATGTCTAGCTTTGTCTCAATTCTAGTCTTTTTTGCCAGGAGAGGAAACACATCATGGTAAGTATTGCTGTTGTGCAACTTAGCGTAGCACAGTACAAGGTTGAGGCGAACATCAGTAAGATGCAACACTTCATTGAGGAAGCTGCAAACGCCGGAGCTGACCTTATTGTCTTTCCAGAGGATGCGCTAACTGGTCCTATCAATGGCGACAGGCAATTCGTTGATTTTGAGGGAAGACATGTTCGTCATTTTCAGCAGCTAGCATCTCAGTATGCTATTGACATCGTTCCAGGCTCTATTATAGAAGGGGATAGTAGTGGATGGTATAACACCACGTACTACATTGACAAAACTGGAACAATCAAAGGAAAATATAGAAAAGTTCATCTGTGGCATCCAGAAAGAGCACATTTGACTCCTGGTAGTGGCTTTTCCGTTTTTGAGACCGAGTTTGGCAAAGTGGGACTTATTATTTGCTGGGACCTCATATTTCCAGAAACTTTCCGTGCAATGGTGAAACAAGGTGTCGATACCGTTATTTGCCCCAGCTACTGGTGTTTTGAGGATGCTGGCATAGGACTCAAGCATAATACGAATGCAGAGATTGTGGCTGTCAATGCTCTTTGTGTCGCTCGCGCTTTTGAAAATGAAATTGTTGTCGTGTTTGCAAATGCAGCGGCAAGCGCAATAGAAAAGGAAGAGCATCTACTTGGACGATCACAAATCGCTGTACCCTTCAAGGGTGTATTAAAAATGCTCGATCATACAGATGAAGAGATGTTTATTCAAGCTGTGGAGACAACAATACTGAAGGATGCTGAGACAGCGTATAAGATAAGAAATGACCTGAAGATTGAAATAGAACAAAGTTATTTTCGTAAATAGCCGTAAATGCACAACGGAGGCGGAACATGTCAGACTTAGAGGTACTACGTCATACCATAGCAGAAATTATCCCTTTCAATCGCGCACTCGATATCTCTATAACCTCGGTTTCACCTGATCGTGTGGAACTTATGCAACCTGAAAATTCCGAACGGCTGAATACGGTAGGCGATGTTCATACTTCGGCTTCCACGATCTTTATGCTAGGAGAAGCTGCAGCAGAGGCGATGGTAATTCACGCCTTTCGTAAGCTGATAAGAGATGAGGGGATTGTACCATTTGTGGTGAAGACAACGATCAACTATCAGCGTCCAACACGAGGCAAGCAACACAGCGTTTGCACCCTTTCACACGAGGAACAGAGCCGTGCTTATGACGAGATGTTGCATACTGGTCACACGCGCTTCACCGTCGCCACTCACGTTCTTGAAGAGAGCGGAAAGCTCGTAGCGGACCTAGAGAGCCTGTGGGGATTGAGAAAACCGCGAGCTACAGAGTTACAATGGTTAGACCATACCGAAAGGAATAACGGTTAAGCAGCTTCCCCTCAAATGAACTGAAATGAGCCGCTCGCTGGATAATGAACAAGGGTATGATAGAACAAGTCCTATCATACCCTTTAACAACGCCTTGAAAGCAACACGCTGTTAGTTACGCGCTTTATCACGCAACTCACGCCGCAAGAATTTGCCAGTAGTTGTTTTGGGAACCTCTTGCAAGAACTCGATGAAGCGTGGATATTTGTAGTTCGCCATACGGTCTTTGCAGAAGGCGATTAGCTCTTCTGCTGTAACGTGTCCCTCGTGGTCGCTTTTGAGGGCAACAAAGGCTTTGACGGTCTCGCCTCGATATTCATCTGGTATACCTATGACGGCGGCTTCGTGTACAGCAGGATGCTGATAGAGAACATCCTCAACATCGCGCGGCCATACTTTGTAGCCTGCGACGATAATCATATCTTTCTTGCGGTCAACGATGTAGAACCAGCCCTCATCATCCATTTTCGCGACATCACCAGTGAAGAGATAACCGTCGCGGATGGCAAATGCCGTCTCTTCCGGTTTATTCCAATAGCCTGCGACGACCTCTGGCCCTTTTGTGATTAGTTCACCAATCTCGCCTAGAGGAAGTTCTGCGCCAGTGGCAACGTCAACAATTTTACAAATGGTGTTGGGTGTTGGAACTCCAACAGATAGGGCACCCGACTCAGTATCGGTTGGCGCATGCTCACCAAGCGGTGTCATATGAGAGGGCGATGTGGTTTCTGTTAGGCCGTAAACATTGTGTATATATGTACCTGTAACGGCCTGGAAATGCTCGACAATAGAAGGCGATACCGGGGCACCACCACTACACGCCTTTTTCAATGACGAAAGGTCCCGTGTCTTGATATCAGGATGGTTCATGAGGGCGATAAACACGGTGATAGAGGCAACAGTCATGGTGGCATGCCATTTTTCGATCAGTCGTAGCGACTCTGCTGGCTCAAATCTGTAGTAGATGATGATTGGCATACCTGCAAGTGCCGCGACCATAATATGGGCAACCAATCCTGTGATGTGAAAGAAAGGTGCCACACCCAGCACTACGTCTGTTTGCGTGAGTTGTAACCAGTCTCGGTATATTGTTGCATTGAACACAATGTTGGCATGTGTATTCATTGCTCCCTTTGGCAAGCCTGTCGTCCCTGATGTATAGGTCAGGAAGGCGACATCCGTAGGGGCAAACACAGGGGGCTTGATTGTCGCGCCTTCATGTTTTTTGATGAGGTCAAGCAAGTCGAGTGTTTCTGAAAAGTGCTGCTTGCGAGAGGACGCGAGGAGTGTTGGTAACGGCTCCTCTGCATAATCAAGTTCACTGGTGGTGACAACAAACTCAACTTTTGTTGTACCAACCGTCTCACGCGCAACGCTTTCATAGAGCGATTCCAGGCAAACCAGCCCTTTTGCTCCTGAGTCGTTGAGGTGATACTCAAGCTCGTGCTGCTTGAACATGGGATTACAGAGAACAACGATAGCTCCTGTCTTCCAGATACCATAGAGTGCGATAAGAAACTGTGGAATGTTTTGAAGATACAGGGCTACACGGTCGCCCCGTACAACGCCGAGTTCCTGTAATGCGACTGCAAATGCACTACTCCAATGGTCAACATCCCCATAGGTAAGTGCGCGATCAAAGTAATAGATTGCAGGTTGTTCAGGCATTTTCTGAACGGTTGCGAGAAACATGTCCAGGCCATTTGCAAAAGAAGGGGTCAAATCAGGTGTTATGTAAGACGCGTAATGTTTGAGCCAGGGGCGAGCCTCATAAGAGACGCCGGAGGCAGATGTGTTTTTGATAGAATCGTCCATTGTCGCGGTCTCCTCGCTGAATAGGAAAACTGAAAGAGGCAACATGGCGGAATACATTCCACCATGTTGTGTACTATTCCATTTTGCTGAGCACTTGTTAGAGGTGCCCCTACTTGACGACGACTGGATTCACTGGTGCACCAGTGGCATTTTTGAATTTAATGGGAGCCGCGGTGTAGAGGAAGGTGTATTGCTTATCTTCAGCACAGGACTGGCCTAACTCTTCCAGATCGCAAATCTCGTTGAGCGCAACGCCAAGATTGCACATCAGTGCTGCGTGAAGCGGTAATGCAATACCTGTCTCTTTATGAACAGTCGTTTCGTTGGCGATGGTATCGGTACAGAGAGCAGGAACTTCCATATCCTGGAACCATTGCACTAATTCTTTTGTATAACTGAGGCCAGGCTCATTGAACGTTCCTTCGTAGAACTTAGCAGCACCTTCCTTGAAGAAGCGACTCAGGAAGCCAGTTCTCAGAATAAGAATGTCATGTTTTTCGATGATGATGCCCTGTTTTTTGGCTGTATCGAGCAGGTCCGGCAGGTGAATCTCCTCGCCTTTCGCCAGTGCATCAACACCGCGAGCACGGGCAACATCGAGCAAGATACCGCGTCCAACGACACCACGTTGAGCGATGGCATAGACGCTTGCCTTCTCCAGACCGCCTGTGGTCGTGCTGGCATCGTAGCCGTTCCAAATTTTGTCATCGTACCATGTGTGCCCCAATGCATCATACTGCGTTGAGCCTTGCAAGAACATCACCGCAAAATCGTCTGCGTACTCAAGGCCACCGGCGACAGGTGCAAGTTTTCCACTGCTATAGTGACTCTTATCCTGCGTCATAAAGCGTTGTGCGGCAGTACGACCAGGCCATACAGGATCGCCACCTTTATTGCCTATCGCCATACCAAGTGTGATGACCTTGCCTTGTTTGACGCTTTGAACACCGCGTAAGACTTCCTGTGAGGTAAGATAATTTAGTGAACCGACGTCATCATCGGCTCCCCAACGTCCCCAGTTTTTTGGTGCGTCTGCGAGTAGTTCGTGTAGGGTTGTGATTTTGTTTGTTCCGCCATCAGCCATTGCTTTGTTTCCTCTCATCAACCATGATGTAGGGTACGCACTAGCAAGCAATTATTCTAAAGATGACGCACTACGAAAATTAGTTTAATCAGTAGTGTTACCTGTGAGGAGCATCAATACGTAAATGTCATTATTGATGCGTAGTAGTTATATACCATACCGGGTAGGTGTTTGTACAGGGACTTAAAAAAGTGGCTCACTTGTTCTTAGAAGGAGTGGTATAGACATATTGACATATATACCCCGAATGGTTTATAATCTTGTGTAAGCCCAGTTGTATTTGCCGTTCCCATAGCTATGTACAGTTACCGTCCTCCGTTTTTGTTCGGCACTCCTGAAGGAGAACGGTCTCGATGCAAGCAATAGAAATATATAATGAGCATTCCTTCGCAATCATCATATCATGATACAAGAACACAATATTCTTAATCTTTATTAAGAAGAGTACCATTTCTTCCTCCCCTCTTCCCAGATATGTTACGATAAGGAACAGAAACGGGTGGTGATACGTAGATAGTTAAAGAAGTAGTATATTGATATCTTGAATATATTCGCAAAGCTTAAAATAATATGAGAAAATGTAATCCATTCTCAACAATGCGTCGTAGTAAGGGTCAAGAAGACAGAATGGAGCGTCCATTATGACCTGTACGGAAATCGAAGAGCTTTCGGGTGCTTATGTGCTTGACGCCGTTATGCCCGAAGAGCGAGAGGCAATCGAGGCCCACCTCGATCAATGTCCGCATTGTATACAACTAATAAAGGAATTACGCGCAACAGTGGACCTGTTGCCTCTTTCCGTGTCGCAGGTAGACCCCCCACCTCAACTTAAAGGACGCATCTTGTCAGCGGTTCAAGCCGTTGCCTCGGCGTCTTCACAGGAAACGGCACTTGTGAGTGCAGTACGTCCGCCATTGCAAGCACTGCCATCGACACAACAGGTACGGCCAGTACCGCCTGTCCGTCGTCGCTCATCGGTACAACGCTGGGCTATGCCTTTGCTTGCTGCTGCTGCCGTGTTGTTCCTGTTGCTTTCGGGTGGCCTTGCCTCCTGGAATGCTTCATTACAACATCAAGTTACTAGCTTGCAGTCTCAAGTTGCCGTGGCGCAGACAAATACAGTCGCTACAACAACGTATACGATCAAGGGAACACCCAATGCCCCTGGTGTGACGGGCGAAGCCACTCATTACTTTGGTAAAGATATTAACGTCACCATTATGACATTACAAGGTCTACCGACCCTGCAAAATCAACAGGTGTATCAAGGGTGGGAGATTCAGGGTAAGCAGACGAAGAGTGTTGGGTTGCTCAATGTGCAACCCGATGGTACCGCTAACATAAATATCACAGGTGATGTCAAAGGTAGCGATGCCGTTGCTGTGAGCTTAGAGAGTGGACCACAGGCAACACCAAACGCACCTAAAGGCAAATTACTGGCACTTGGAAAAGTTGGTTAACTTCGACACAATAAAAATACGCCGTGATGTATCACGGCGTATTTTTATTGTGTCGAAACATTTTATGAGGTTTGCATGCGTCGTCTCACCACAAAGACCGTCCCATAGAAGAGCGTTGTTCCCAGAAGAGAACTTCCTAAGATAAGCCACAAATTATGTGCCAATGTCGCAAGCACATCCTCTCTCGTTGCATTGCTAATACTATTACTTGTCGCGCAATCTGACACCCAGCCACCTCCACCACGCTTTGTTCCTGGTGTCGGCGTAACATTGTTTTGTACCGGTGTGGGCGTCGTGGGAGCCGAAAAAGTTGGTGTTACGACAGGTATAGAACCTCCACCGCCTCCGCCACCGTCACTGGGTTTTCTTGGAACACCCGGTGTACTTGTGCTAACCGCCGTTGCGGTAAGCGTGGGTGTTGCTGTGGGTGTCTGTCCCTGTAGCATATCAGCATACAGAGTAGCCGCGTGGCCTGTTGCTCCTGAAGGAGTCGTAGAGCAGGGAGACTCCGTTGTCGGCACTGGCGTCGGCTGTGTGCTAACAACGACGCTCATTGTTGGTGTTAAGTTGGGTACAACGGTATTCCCAAATGAGGGAACGGTAGGGTTAACTGTACTTACCACCGCCTGCCGATTCTGATGCTGAAATTGCACAGCTTTCCCTGGTAAAACACAAAGTAGAGATATACCAATACACATGAGAAAAAAAGTAAGGACTACTTGGACTACTCTTTTCCTGCGATCTTGATTCCATAGTGCCATAAGTGTGTCTATCATCGTCTTCTATCCTATTCCCACAGGTACATGCATCTTTTTCACTCGGCGACCTCCATCTCGATGTGTTTGAGTAGAGATAGTGGCAGGGTTTCGATATCAGCAAGTTCGATAGCAGGCTGAATGTGTCGTAGTGCATTTGTTTGATGCGTGTGAGCTGCATAACGCGGTTGCGTTGTTCGCGTATGATGTGCATGTATTTGTCGTAAGGAGGGTTCAAACTTAGAAGGTGTATGCTGTGCCGCTTCACGTTGGAACTGGCGCAGGATGTTGTCCAGATACATCGCGCATTCAAGAGGGCGCTGGACCTCGAACATATGTCGTACCGCCCACGAGTCGGCGGAAAATACAATGGCGTTATGCAAGCGTGCTACGTGTGTGATCTGTGCATAGTCCAGCACGAGTTGCCCTGTGCGCCCAAGATAAACAATACGTTTATTCGTCAGAATAAGTTTTCCATGATCGGCTGTTGTGTAGGTAAAACGTTGTTCTTGCGATGCAAGGAGTGTTTCATTGCATAATGTCGCATTCGTGCAATAATGAGCCTCCTCCTGTGGTAATAGGCGTAACGGCACTGATAGCGATGGTAGTGTCTCAGACTCTGCCTTATGCGCGAGTTCCTGCACGTCGAAACCGTATCTACGTAAAGAGCGGTTTGATTGTATACGTCGTTGTTGACGTGTGTAGACTACATGCTGCTCCAGGTCCTGTAACCATACCGGTGTTTCTATTGGGGTATCTGTTGGAGTATCTACAACCTGTGCATAGCTTTGCATATCTCTATCATCTGCTGTATCAACACTAGCTTGCGGTGTAGCGTGTGGAAAAAGAGCTTCTGGTAGAACGGCAATTTCATCTGTTGTTGCCGTTACTGAGGCGTCTGGCGGTTTTCCCTGGAGTGCATCGCGACGTGTACGACTCCAACGTAAACGCGCGGTTATGCGTTTAGCATCCGCACAATAAGTATCCAGGTATTCAATAACCCTTTTCGCATCCTCAATTGCCGCGATACCGCGTAGCACAACATCTTTTTTACGAAAACGTAGTTCGAGGCGCACCGAAGGAATGTTCAAAACGGTGCGACACACAGAACGTACATGAATTAGATCATCGAGCGCATATGGAGTTCCATCTACATCAATACGGTCTTGATAGAGCGCGAAGGTGCGCTTCCATCCATAACTACAGGTAACGAGTGGCTTAGATTGCATTGCGTGTATCCTCCCATCCTCCACACATTGTTTCATAATTCCCTATCTATAACGGCCCTTTCCCGTTCTACGTATCATGACGATAGGGTAAGGAGGCAGTAACGTACATTGATACATCCGTGAATGTATATCTGTAGACCTATGCTTCAAGCATCGAGAGCAAGGTTCTGAACATATCCAGAACCTTGCTCTCGATGCTTGAATTACTACTTTTTTATGCTGTGGAGGAAGAGTTTGCCCATTATGCGCCAGAGACTGGGCCAGAGTTGCTCAGCATCCTGAAGTTCGTTTGCATGTGGTGCCTGATGAGGAGCAGCCCAACGGTCACGCACAAACAAATCGGTAAGGCGGCGGAAGACGCGTTCACCCTGTGGAACCTGTTGTGTGAGTACATTACTGTATTCATATGGTGTCTGCCATACCCTCGGCCCCCGGCCAAGAAAACGTGCAAGGTAACAGAAGCGCCAGTACATACCTGTGATAAAAGTACTATTGGCATAGAGGTTGTGCCACCAGTAGCGACTCAGCGCGACAACGAAGAAGAGTAGCGTAAGAGCTAAGAAGATGCTAGAGAGCCAGAGCAACAGCGACGGATTGATCGGCGGTGTTGCGTGTGACGTACTCGGTGTCGATGGTGGGACGGGTTTCTTAGAGTGTGTCGGTGGCACCGTCTTCCCAGGTGTCATGGTTGGCACAGGTTTTGTTGGTGCAGGTGTTACCGCTGGTGGCGGTGTTGGTCTGGCACCCTTTACAATAGTGGGCGAGAAGCCAGGAGTAGGATCAAAGCTGACCCAGCCATACGTAGGCAGGTACGCCTGCACCCAGCTATGAGCATCATCGCCTTGGACCACCCACACCTTACGCTTTGCATCGAAGTGTCCATGACTGAACCCACTTACCACGCGTGTAGGAATACCAAGTTGTCGCGCCATAACACTCATCGCGCTTGCATAGTAGGTGCAATAGCCCTTCCGTGTCTGTAACAGCCAGTCAACAGCATCGACATTGCCAGGAACGGGCGTGTTATCGAGCGAATATGTAAATTGGTTCGGGTCGCTCAGATGCCCTTCTAGCATTTTGAGCGCAGTATAAGCGTCGGTTGCACCACTTGTCCACTGCGCGAGCGTTTTTTGCTCGTTCATCGAGAGGTCTTTTGGATACGGTGTGTAGAGCAATCTCAAGATATCGTAGTTGCTGTATTGCGCCCAGAAGTCTGTATTATCCGCTGGTAGTGGAACATCTTTATAGTAAGCGGAGTCTTGCACAACGACGGGCGGTTCAAGTGAGATAACCTGATAACGTTCCCCAGTCGTCAAGGAGCTATCCTGTGTCCATGTGTTCGTTGTTTCACCAGGACCGTTGCCATCGGTGTAAATGGTTGTCGCAACGTCGAAACTTGTCGGTTGCGCGGGACCAAAGATATAATGCTTGTTGCTTTCTGGCGGTTGTACAATCGTAACAGTTGTACTTGCCTGTATACCATCGTTGCGTGCAACGTCTATCGGTAGTGGTGTGTTAGGACCAAAGGAATGACTTTCACTGGTGTTGACAGAGGAAGACCATGTATGTCCATCAAAGATATTGTAGGTAAAGCCTTCGAGATACGTGGGACCTCCAGTAGAACGAGTATAGTTGAGAACCTCGCCCGTGGGCAAATGGACACTACCAGCAATTGTCAACTGGTCGCCGAAAAAGTTTGTAGGTGTTTGATAAGCTTGCGTGATCGCACCGGGATTTTGTAGCGAGACATGCCCATTGAGAATATTTGTCCAGGCATTATTCAAGTGGTCCCAGAATGCCTTTCCACCCTGTGCCTGATCGACGATAGGTAAGAGCGGACCGAGCAGAATTACGACGAGTGTCAATACAGAGGCAACTTGCATACACCGTATCGTGATACCACGCATCCACATAGTATCGGTGTAAAGTCCCTCTCGTCTCCACTGTGCAATCTGCGCGGTCAGATGTGTGCGTGCGATCAAGAGTAGTAACGCGCACAGCAACACAATAAAGAGCAGTAGCAGGTCTTGTTTGACATAGTTGAGATTGACCAGCATAATGGAGCAATAGACAAAGGCGACAAGCCAGGGCAGGTGTGCGCGATAGATAAGCCAGCTTCCGAAATAGCCCAGGAAGAAGCAGAGAAAAGAGAGATAAAAGAAAAAAATCATCTCTTCGCCATTCGGCATCGTTGTAGTACTCAGGCCACCCAGAATAACGGTACGTAAGCTTCCCAATAAGAGTAACCATGAGACATGGAACGCCAGAAAACTGGTCAACCAGATCGAGAGCCAGTGACCAAGCAGACACGCTCCCAGATGTAGCAGTGATTGAGGCATGCGCGGCGTTTTCGCAACCACAAGCCCTGTCAACAGCCCAACAATAGGACTCCACAAAAGTACCATACTGTGATCAACCCAATTGGCAGCAACCACAGAAAACGTCACGCTATAGACCGCGATAGCCAATAGCACCAGCACAAACCAGCCTTCCATCGGTGCAACACGAAGTGTTGCTGGTGCCTGTCCTATATGCTGAGATGTCGATTTATTTGTAGGATAAGAAGAAGGTTGTATGCCCTCTTGTTCCGATAGGCGATTGGAATTAGCAACACTTGACCGCATCTAGCACTCCTCTAGTACAACAACCACGTTGCCCTTATAGTATATCTTCTTTTACACAGAAAAACACGGTATTTGCCCACAATTGGTACATTCTTCTATCAGGACATATATATAGCATACTCTGGCCTATGTAGGGAGCGATGATGCTGCAACTCCATTCTTATATCAGACACATCTCGTAACATCTTTCTTGTAGTGCTTTCTCCCGATGCTGTGGCCTCTAAGTGGGTTAAGGATGAGATTGCGATAGCATGGAAGCAAAAAAACGATTCCTCAACGGGAATGCATATCCTTCCCGTTGTTTACAAGCCATGCCAGATACCTCATGACCTGAGTACTTTGCAATGCATATCCTTTGTTGCACCAAAGCAGTATTGAATAGCCTTTAATGAGCTGTTACAGGCGCTTAATGACTATGACTGATAAAAAAACGATGCTTGTGTTTTGTCAAGGCAGTCATACATCAACTACTCCATCTCATTCTGCTCCTCTAACGGAAACAGCATCGCCAGCAGTTCGGCAGAGACGGCGATCATGAGGCGTTTGTTGCGTTCGGGTACATTGTCCCAGGAGACACGCGTGGCTTCACGTGTTTCGTAGTTAAACGTGGGGGCGAGGCGTTCGTAGGTTTCGTGAAATAAGCGTGCGACAGATTCCGCGTCTGGCATGGGCGTTCTCCTCCTCTTTTGGGGCGACGATTGCTTTCCGAGTAGGCCATTCTTTGCCAGTTGCCAGTAGAAGCGACCGATTGGCGTCAACTCTACGGGATGGCTGTGTATGGCGGCAAAGTAAAGGTCGTTATCCAGTGTGGGACGTAGCAAACGTGCGACCTGATAGCGTTTGAAGAGCTTGAAGATGCTGAGGTGTTCAGGTAGTGCGCTGGAGTGGACTACCTCGTAAGAGGGGTCGAGATAGTATTGGGCATCGGGTCGCGCAAAGAATTGAGGCAGGCGACGTAGTTCATCACCCTCGATGTCTGGTAGACATTGACGCACAGGCGAGAGGCGCGTAGCGTTCGATTTGTAGATCGGACGCTGCTCCCACGGACCAAGTGCCTGCTCGATGTAGGCATATATCGACGCCTCCGATATTTGTCCGCGCACATCGCTCGCGCCACCCTTGAGTGCGCCGACTAGTAGACTGGTGAAGAGACCTCGACCATGCTGCTCAAGTGCCTGCTGATCCGAACGTGACGCCGCGAGTAGTGTTACCCCCGGACGCAAGTACGCCTTTGCAAGGCTCCCGTTCTGGTCAGGTTCGCCGAGGGCACCGCTATGGCAGCTATCAATCAGCAACAACACCTCGCTTGCATGTGAGTCATTCGCCATATCCAGCACCTCTTGTAGTGCAATCCCTGGTAACGTATTTGTGCCATCCTGCGTTACCAAGTAGGTGTTATTGTCTCTGGTATAGCCATGCCCTGAAAAGTAGAACAGTACCTTCTCATCGAAGTCAAACAATTCCTTGAGGGCGGAGCGCCGCGTCGTAAAGATGACGCGCTCTGGCTGCGATGCTAGTAGTGCCTTGCTTGTCGATTGCGAACCGAGTAGTAATCTACAGGCAAAGTTCGGTGTGCGGTCCTCATGGAACGCTAGTAATGGATGCAATTCCTGCACATCGTCGATGCACCATGACAAAGAAGACATGTTGTCATAGCTGTTGATTCCTACGAGTAACGCACGTCGCATCATTGCTTTATCTCCGCTTGTACGAGCTTCTCCGCCATCTGCCACCCTTCCATTGCCTCGTCGTACCAGCAGCGCCAGCCCTCGCTCTCCGGTTGCGGCGAGCGCGACTGTTTGAGTAATTCGAGAGTACGTGTAAAGCCTGCAAGTGCCTCGTTGTAGACAGTATACGTTATTTTTCGCCCTTTTTCATGTTACAAGCGTTTATGGAAGAGCGTTGTATTTGTTTCTGATGTTTGAGGCCCTTTTATAAAACCTTAGAGCAATGAGAGCGTTTTCCTGTTTATCTGCTAGCGGATACCACATATAGGTGTCGCCAATAGCTTCCAACACTTTAGCATGCTGTAATGGATAGCGTTCACACGTGTACGTGTTATGTGCGTCTTCATAATAACTTAGTACGCGCTTTTGTAGGTGCTGAGAGGCAAGTGGTGATGTTTGCATGAAGAGACGACCCAGGCAATAGTTCATCTCCGCGATGATTGCGGGCGATGAAGCACATTCGACCTGCGCGTATACGATGCTATGGCGTAGACATATTTTGTTCTCCGCGATCATACGATCAGTCCAACCAATGTATGAAGGTACTGTAAGGTATAGTTCTATCCCCGTCAATTTAAGGGCATATCGAGCAATAGGGCACCGAACTTGTTTACATAGGCATCACGAATAGACTCTTTTACATCATGGCTATGCCCTTGCGAACGATATTCGTGATATGCGCGAATATCGCGCGAAAGTTCTTGCCGCATGCGTAGCTCTTGTCTTTCACCTGGATGATCTTTATATTTGTTAATAAGTCGCGTTAGAAACTGTTCGTATTGCGGTGACAGCAATTCTATGTGGTTCTCAAGGAAGAGACGGTGCGTTCGATTGATTGGCTCCAATAACCACGGCGCAAGCTGTTGATAGTACTCACTCATAACCATAAACATCAGTATCCTTTCTAGTGTGAAAGGCAGAACACATGGCACACATCGGTATACATTGGCATGTATGAACATAATGCAAGACGTGTGTTTCAGCCCTTCCTAAACACAGGATACTGCCTGCCGCTTGCTTAGGATAGCCACATGCATGTGTCAATGTGTATCGTCGTGATTGTACTTTTCAAACTATTGCTGACGTGATACGATACAGGAGAATATGACACAGCAACATGTATGGAGGTTTTGGTGGTACTATTCAAACGCTTTCCTACGCTGCATCCTTTGCCTCGCTCAGAGCAATACTTGATTCCCCCGAATGAGCAGAATAAATACATATCGTTTACTGCGGACTTCGCAACGCTTGAAGATATATTGATGCCGACCTTCCGCGAATTAGACAACGAAGCTTTACTACAACAAAATCGTCATCGTTGGACTTACGTGATCCTGATTTTCGGAGGATCGCTGGCGACGTTTTTGGGCATTCTACAGATTGCCTTTCCGAGTGCGCCGTGGCTTGGTATTGCAGGAGCTATCGTTGCAGCGGTTCTTGTCGTCACCACAACAGCCTCGCGTTCCTTTAATCACCATGAGCGCTATCTCGATATGCGACTCGCCACCGAAAAGTTGCGTGGGGCATATTTTCTCTTTCTTGGCCATCAACACCCTTATGAAGATGAACACAAGCGCGTAGCGCATCTGCGCCACTACGTCAAAGATATCAAGTGGAGGGCAAGGAAATGAATCAAGCAGACACACAAGTATTCTTTGCGATCTACCAAAGGTATCGTTATGAGGACCAGAGCAAATATTATAGCGGGAGACACCAGGAATTTGAGAAGGCTCATGCAGAGGCCACCTGGATCAGTATAATTTTGATGGGGCTAACAGTTCTGGCGGGCGGTCTGCAAGCGGTTAGTATTATACCTGCATGGTTCAGGTTGACGTGTGCGCTCCTTGCCGCCATCTTGCCCGTTCTCTCGACGGCAATCACGGCTTATAGCGGCCTCTACGGTTTTGAGCAGCAGGCAAAACTCTACAATGATACCGTCGAGAGCCTGACCGATGCTGAACAGGACCTCATGTCTGCTAGTTTATCAGGTCTCGACGAAGCACACTATGCTCAACGTGTACACAAGTACGTCTCAGACGTAGAAAAAGTCTTTCAAATTGAACAGGGGCAATGGGGCCAGCTAGCTAAGAGGCTCAAGACCCAGGAGTAGTGATATCATGCAACAAAGACTTTCAATATTTGTTAGTGTAGAGATACATTTTTCATAGCGAAGGATGGTACTCATGAGTATGCAGCAGCCCGAACACAAATCTATCAGTACGCAAGAGATTGTTTTCGCGAACGGCAATAAGGCGCATACCGTTTTTCTCCCTTCTGATGCAGATGTACAAGACCTGCCTTCATTGCTAAATATACCATCATTTAGTGGTGTCATCATGCTTGCTGGTGGGGCTGGGTTTATGGAAGGCAATCTCTACCCCAATCTCGCACAGTTATTTACTCATGGCATTGCTCACCTTGCTGCGGAACGCAATATGCTGATTATTGATGGCGGCACACAGTCGGGTGTGATGGAGTTGATGGGAATGGCTATTGCCGAACAGGGACATAGATCATCTCTACTTGGCGTTTCTCCTGCTGGTCGTGTCTACTATCCAGGACAGCCCGACGAGACAGAACACGAGGAGCGTACCCTCCTCGACCCGAACCACTCACATTTTGTGTTGGGAGAGACGGACGAGTGGGGCGGTGAAACGGTGACCATGTACGAGCTGGCAAACATATTTTCACGCGAACATCCTTCTGTCGCCATTATAGTCAATGGAGGCGCGATTATCATAAGTGAGGCACTATACAACGTGCGGCAACGTCGTCCCATGATCGTGCTTGAAGGCAGTGGACGCGCCGCCGATGATATTGCGCGATTATGGAGAGAGAAATCTGCTACTATTGGAGATCCTAATCTTGCAGAGATCATTGAACATGGTGATATACATCTGTTTCCCATTACTGGTTCTCCAACTGCACTGATAGAACTGATGCAACACTTGTTAAAATAAGGCATGTTTCTGCTAACAGTATAACGGTTCTTCCCTGTTACACATCGTCACCTATGCCTCTTGCCAAAAAACAGAAGCAACAAACTCGGAGCCAGCACAAGACAAAACGCCCCAAAGAGAAACGAGGTCGAGAGGCTGACATTCGTCTGCAACCACCCTGCGATACTTGGACCAACGCTAAAGCCTATACTCCATGTCGTCGAGTAGAAACCACTCAACCGTCCTCTATAAGAATCAGGAACGTTCTCCATCGCGAAACTCATATAGATCGGCTCTATAAGAGTACGCATAAATGAACGTGTATACTCCCCGGCAATCGCGAGTGGCAGAGTTGGTGCAAAGCCAATCAGTACCATCAACGGCGCACTGAGATACTGCACAACCGTAATGATGCGGAGTTTACTCCAACGATTCACAAAGAGTGGTGCTGTAAGCGAGAAAATTCCACCAGCGAGGCCGGAGATAGTGAAAACCATTCCCCACTTTTACCAATCGGCGTGATCTCAAAGAAATCCTTCTTGTTCTTCGCTCCATAAAGGAAGCTCTTTTCGTTGCTTAATTTTTATCACTACCAGGGAAATTTTCCTCGCTGAAAGGAAGCAAAACGCTTAATGGAGAAGAATAGCCCTATGAACGACCAAAACATCACCCGCTTACGTGCCTTTGCCTCGCTGCACTGGTACGACGAGACAATTAAATTTGTTTTTAACTTCGTGACGAAGACGAGTGAACTTTTGCTTGCGGCAGGCATCATCGTCAGTACCGCAAACTTTTTAACTGATGGCGATGTAATGCGTGGGCATAAAGAGTTATCAGATGCCTGGTCCTGGTCACAGGCCCTTGCAATCGACTCAAGTTTGGGTATTGTCTTTATGAACGCGTTTCAAGCCGTCCGAGAGCGTGACAAGATCAAAGCGATCATCTACTTTACTCTTACTGCACTGCTTGCAACAGTTGCAGGACTCATTACCCATTTTGACGCACTCGCCCATGCCGCTGGATTATCCGTCACTGACAAAGGTGTCTCTGGTATTCTTCCTCTTTGGGTGATGACAGCCCTTCGCTCAGTTGCGGTGATCGGCTTCTTACTGGCATCTCGCCTCAAGAATGTGTCTTTCTGCCAAGTTCGCCTAGATTGGACTCAGGAGCCAGTGACAAGTGAGGAACCTACACACCACGGACAGCCAAGTGTTGCGCCACAGATAGATTATAACGCTCTTGCCTCTGCACTCGTTCAGGCGATGCAGCAGGTAGGAGCCATACAGCACATCACTGTTGAACAACAGGAAACGACGGCTCTACTTGGGCCGAAAGTAAAGTATGCAACATCTATAAAAAAGACCGAGCGAGAAGATTCTCATCCAGAGGAGTCAACAGAGGTTAAGATAATGAGTGCCTATGAGCAGATACAGCAGGAAAGAGATAGTCAGCCAAATAGTAAGCCCATCTCCGCTCGTGAGCTTGCCAAACACGCTAATATCCGCCGTTCCACCTGTAGCGAATGGCTTCAGAAACAAGGAGTCGTTCAACAAAGAGAAGATGACCCTATTCAAGAGGAGGTCGAATAAACAAAATGGGTTTGAGTACTTGGTGATCTTGAAGTGCGACATACCTTTTTAGCTCTACTACTGTTCTTTCGCGTCTCCTTCAACCTCACTCGTTTGCTTACGTTTCTCATTCCCAAAAAATGCGAGCAAGAGACTAGGAGCCAGCACCAGACAAAACGCTCCAAACACAAAAGATGTGGAAAGGCTGACATTGGATTGTAGCCATCCAGCTATCGCAGGACCAATACTAAATCCGATGCTCCAGGTCGTTGAATAAAAGCCAGCTAAGGTCGAACGGTGTTTATTTGAAACTTTTTCCATTGCAAAGGAGGCATAGACCGGATCGATGAGAGTACGCATAAACGAGCGAGCGTACTCTCCCGTAATTGCCAAGGGGAGGTTTGGAGCCAATCCAATCAATATCATGAGTGGTGCAGTCAGGAACTGTACCGTCGTCACAATGCGGAGTTTGCTCCAGCGTTTTACGAACAGAGGAGCTGTGAGTGAAAAAACTCCTCCAGCTACGCCCGAAATAGTAAAAATAATCCCCAAAATTCCTGGAAGTAGATGAAAGCGAAGCACAAAGTACAGTTGTATCAATGCGACTACTGCTCCTTCGCCCATCGTAAACAGGAGGTCAGGCACAAGTAATTTCACAAACAACCCGATTGGAGCAGGTTCCTTGAGTTGCTTCGTATTTACTGACGGAACAATCCTTTTTCTTTCCCTCTCACTTACCTCATTATGTGTACGCGGGGTACGCTTTGCCTCTTGCAAAAACCAGAGCGGCAAGCCAAAGATAAATGTAAAGGATGCAGCGGTAAAGACGCCCCAGCGTAACGGTAGCACACTCGCGGCTGAAACGTGCAAGATACCTGCGATGAATTCTGGTATCGCACCACCGAGCAGATTACCTAATGAACCAATGCCCAGGAGAAGAAAACTATTCAATGCCAATACGCCAACCCGTTGTTCCTCCGTCGTGTTCTCTACCAGCAAAGGTAAGTTTGTTACCCAGTATGCAGTTGAGAAGAGTCCCTGCAAAAAGCTTAACCCTAGGAGAAGTGGTGCAGAAGTAACCAGACCGATCAGTGCCAGGAAGAGTGGTGAGAGTGCAGCCGTTATCAGTAGCACAGGTTTACGTCCTATACGGTCAGCGAGTATGCCAGTTGGCACCGCACCCGTCAATGAGCCGATTGCGGGCACCGCACTGAAAATACCGATGAAGTCGGGGTGGTAGCCAAGGCTATGCACATAGTAGTTCAATGTTAACGCTGCGATACTCAGTTGGAAGCCTTTGCCCGTAGTAAAGAGCAATAAAAGATAGACATTTCTTGGCATATGGAAAAGGGAAGGCACGAAAGACCGTTTGGGCAATGCATCTTTCCCTCGGACAGTTGATTCGAAAGTATCGGGCACCAAAGACATAAGAAAGTATACTCCTGACTAGATAGGTACGTGTTCATACCTTAGCGCAGGTGATAGCTGCAATGCAACGGTCAAAGGGACAGGTAGCGAAATGCTTACTAGAGTGTTCTATTATGTTTCTATTGCTTCAGGATAATGTGAATAGGAGCGAGGAGGGTCTTCAATCCTTCGGAGGTGGAGATGGAAATTTACTCGCTGTTCCACAGCGTTTTCTTCACGACAATGCTAGGATTTTGAAGTTTTCCGCAATTGGCGGATCAAGGCAATTATCTACTTTGTTCAATAATGAGATCACTTCATCTTCTTTCGTATGATCGTACAAAGATCAAGTAAATTGAAAGCATAACCTAACTCCTTTGTCACCTGAGTCCCTTATCTAAAATCCACTATTTGCCTGGAGAAGTCACTATCAATCATAACATTAGTCTTGTTTGTCAGAAATTTTGACAATTTGCGAAGATAATAAAATTAAAAAAGTTGACAAAATCCTTTGCCTGACATATACTCTTCACTAAAGCTACTGCTCTTGTAGTGCGTCTGTTTGTTGTATTCATTCTTTTTAGGTAATGAAAAAAAAGGAAATGCGTATGCCAGATGGCGATATAGTGCATGAACATCTTGAGAGACGATACCATACATCGTACAAGCAGCTTTGTGAAGGTAAATTGACCGGCGAAGAGCTTGCTAACGGGGTAGTAGAGGCGGTGTGGAAAGATATGAAACAGGGCAAAGACACACTGATAGATATGCTGAAAGGGGTTGCAATACAGCTACAAGGTATTCTGGATCGGAAATTTTTTGAAGATATCGACTGGCAACAAGAAGGTGCTCTCATAGATGCAAAAACACATGTGTATGCTAATAAGCCTTTGAGAGACTTAGCAGTAAAAGCATGTAAAGAAGAATTTTGGGCGATTCGTAATGGTGTTCGTCCTACAAACTGCTTCATAGAACTGCTCACTGGATATATGACGAATGTGTATGATGCTAAGTTCGTAGAACGTGTGCCTCTTGCGCCTACTCATCACAACGATGCCAGCGAAGCTTTTGTTGGTGAACAGTTAGAGATGATGCGTCCGTTTGTCAAGGCACGATTACAAGAATATGTCAAGGCCATTTATGAAAAAGAGACTGTATATCTTCCGCGCCAGCCAAGACGAAAGCATGTAAAGGTGAACTACAGTGTTGACTCGGACATTCCGACATTGGGAGCATAGGAGAGACTGTGATGCCAGAAGAATACGATTACGATTTTACCTTCAAGCATATAGGTGAACGCTACAAAGATAGTGGCCTAAGCATCTTCGACTATCGTACTAATCGGACACTCGACGTACAAATTATGGTAGATGATAGTCAGATAGCTTTGCTCAATTATCAGGCCCTCTCGCTTCAATATTCGGATTTAGTTGATATAGCCGTTGCTATTCATCTTGTGGATCGTCTTGCCACAAACTATGTAAAGATGTCACGCACACAGAGAGAGATGCCTCGATGTATTCGGCTTCGCCTTCCGTTACAAACGTATCAGAAATTGAATGAGTTATTTGTTCCTGAGAAGTTACGAGAGGTTTTATACTGGTTTACTGGAGACTTCTGGACCTTTGAATTCCTTCCATACAACAAATATCCTCGTACTGCACAGAGCCAGCATCCTTTACCTTTTTTATCACAGATAAACGAGACAACACGCGTTGCACTATGGAGTGGAGGTCTTGACGCTTTCGCTGGTGCTTATCAACAATTGTGGCAGGATGACACGAGTAACTATGTTCTCTTTGGTACTGGTAGCAATAGCTATATGAGTACAAAACAGAGAGAAACCTCGGAAATGCTAGTTCAATTGTTTCCCGAACGCACACAGCTTTTACAACTTCCCTTCTCTCTAAAGGGCGTGAATGATGACGTTCGCACCAGTTCTAGTATGCGATCACGGGGCTTCGTGTTTCTGTTGCTAGGAGCCGTATGCGCTCGTCACATAGAGAAAGACACACTCTACATCCATGAGAATGGTATCGGTGCTATCAACCTTCCGTTCCGCAAATCGGAAGTAGGTCTCGATCATTCGCGCTCAGTTCATCCGTTATCATTAGTATATATGAGCGATCTGCTATCAACTATTCTCGGACAACCATTCTTTTTCAAAAACCCGTTTCTCTCCTGGACAAAGGCGCAGATGTGCAAAGAATTATTGGCGCAAGGCTTTATGGAACCAGCATTCTTAACGGTGAGTTGTGATAGCAGACATCGAGCATATCTGAAACAATGTGGCTACTGCTCTTCGTGTCTCCTACGGCGTCAGGCTATCGCTGCTTCTGGAGTAACTGACAAAACATCTTATCAAATCACCGATAATTCCAAGAGAAAACGTAAGCCGGAGGATGCAATCTATTATCGTGCCATGCTTGCACAGGTGAATACAATGAAAACATTGCTTGCAACTCCTGATAGTTGGCGAAGTATGTCACAACGCTATCTCACGTTGCTAGATATCGTAGAAAATACAGGTGTGCAAAGAGAACAGGGAGTATCAGAGGTGGTTCTACAAATGCAACTTCTACAGATGTACCAGAAGTATGTCAACGAATGGGAACAGGTAAGAGAGCCACTAGGACGAGCGTTTCTTGAGTAAGGGGAACACAAAAACGCTCCCTTTGAACAGATAAAGAAAAGAAAGACAGAAAGGGTGCATTATGGACTACAGCGTGCTGGATACCATAGACATGAAAACGCTTGGGCGTGAATTGCAACAGGCACGTATCAGAAAAGGGTTTACGCAAGAAGAGGCGGCCAAGCTTATTGATGTTGCTCGTACCACGATGACCGCTATAGAGAAAGGGGAGCGTCGTATCAAAGCGGGTGAACTTATCAAACTTGCACAGGTATACGATATGCCTATCACTGACTTAGTGCGTCCACATCCTGATATCGCACTTTCTCAACCACAATTTCGTGGCCCATCGCTACGTACAGAAGAAGATAACAGGCTGATCGAGCCGTATGTTGAGCAACTCAAATTTTTAGCACGGAACTATTTTGAACTCGAACATATCATGCAATCGCCGCTCAACCGTCGCTACCCACCTGTATACGAAGTGGGAAAACTCTCGGCGAGCATGGCCGCCGAAAATATTGCGATAGAGGAACGTACTCGCCTGGGATTGCATGATGGACAAATCCCGCTACTACGTGATATCCTGGAACAAGATGTAGGTTTACGAGTCTTTTATTACCCATTGCCTAAGAAGTTTTCCGCCATTTATTTGTATGATGAACAGGTAGGAGGGTGCATTGCCGTTAATAGCAACCACCCAGAAGAGCGGCGTCGCTGGTCTCTGGCTCACGACTATGGGCATTTCCTGACGTATCGCCAGAAGCCAACAGTCTTTAGCGATGACGCCTATCAACGCAAGCCGGAGAGCGAACGCCTTGCCGATGACTTTGCGACATTCTTCCTCATGCCAACCAATGGTGTTGTCAAACGCTTTAACGACATTCGGAAAATGAAAGAGAGCGTCAAGTTGGGAGACCTGCTTATTCTTGCTCACTATTATGGTGTCTCTGTCGAGGCAATACTACTGCGCCTGGAGGATTTGCGATTACTGCCAACAGGCTTCGCGGAGAAGTTGAAAGCAAGTGGTTTCAAAGTACGTGAAGCACAGCAACAGTTAGGACTTACTTCTCTTCCCGTGCAAGAACAAAAGTATCCTCTTCGCTATCAGTATCTTGCCCTCGAAGCATTAGAAAGCGGCTTGATTAGCGAAGCGCAGTTCTCACAGTTTCTTGAGGTTGATCGTTTGGAGGCCAGAAGGATGCTTGAGTTGTTCCAACAAAATGTTATTGCCGATACCCCATCTGATACATTGACGTACCACTTTCAACAAGAGCCACAGGAACCTCCCAATAGTCAGGAGGATACGGGGCATGAGTGATATCCCGTCTTTCCGAAACAACACGATCTTAGACGCCTGTTGCATTATCAACTTGTATGCTTCTGATGTTATGAAGTCTGTTCTGAGCACCATTCCAGGACAAAAAGCAATCGTTCAATACGTGCGAGACAAAGAAGTGCGTTACATCTATACCGATGAAGGAGGTACTACATCCATTGATTTGCAACCGTTGCTTGATAAAGACCTGCTTTATATTGTAGACCTCGAAAATGAACGTGAGCAAGAAACCGTCGTCGATTTTGCCTTCCTAAGTAATGGAAAGATGGGCAATGGTGAAGCATTTTCAGCGTCGATAGCGGTTCACCGAGATTGGACATTTGCAACCGATGATAAAGACGCTATCTTGCTCCTTCAACAATATATGCCACAACTTCACATTATGACCACCCCCGACCTATTCAAACATTGGGTTGATGTCTATAACCCATCATTTGATGCTATTCGCGATGCATTAGGAAATATACAAAGGAGAGCTAAATACATGCCAGACAAGGATCATTATCTTTATCAGTGGTGGGAGATGTATCGAGGAAACAATATCTAGGAGGATAGTTATGGAACGTATTGTGTTGCTTTCTAAAGGATGGGTGGCAGGAAGCGAATTTGAGCAAGCACTTAGGCAGACTCATAAGATTGACTCAACATCTTTAGAAAAGCCAGAGAGTTTTCTTTTTCGCTTTCCGCCCTCTTGCAAAATTATGGTCGATGCTGCTGTACGACTCCTCTCATTTGCAAATCAGCGTGTGGCACAAGGGCAGCAAGTGACCCTGCTCTTTGAGGGACAACGGCATGAGGCAATGAACTACCTGAATCGCGCTAATTTTTTCGCTTTACTTGCTGAGCAAGTTCAAGTTCAACCACATCGTCCAGATACATCTGAAGTGAAACGCTATCAGGGACAAAACCGAGGTTTAGTCGAGTTCAGAAGCATTCATCCCCTACATAATCAGCAAGATGACGATATCCCTGGACAACTTACAAAAGCACTTGAAACAGCTATGGAGAAACGTCCTGATATGGGGTACTTTCGTCATACGGCCTATACAACCTTTGCCGAACTCGTCAATAATATTTATGGACATAGCCAGACAGTGCTGAGTGGTTTTGCCGCGCTACAAGTCTATCAACAAGGTGGGCGAGTGCTTGTGGTTGTATCCGATAGTGGCATTGGTCTACTCACAACACTACGCCCTAAGCTTATGAGTCCAACACCTTTAAACGACACCGAGACTCTGCGTCAACTTTTTCAAGGGACGCTTACATGGAAGCATGGAGGTGCGGGACAAGGATTAGAAGAATGTGGAATGAGAGCATTGAAGCTTTCTGGAAGCGTCACTATTCGACTCGAAACGTGTAGCGTTTATCTTACATCTTCAGATAGCCGCTCTATGCGTGCAGCTTATCAAGAACATTTGGTTCCTCTGGCAGGAACTCATATCTGTTTCTCATTTCCTCTTGACACTCCTCACTAAATCTGTTACACTAGGTTTAGTGAAGGAGAGACAAATGCAAATTCGCTTGAGAGACATAACGAAACGCTCTGACGGATGGGGGCATGTACTAGGTCGTCAAGTGCGCGATGAACTCCAAGCGTTGATAGAGGATCATCCTAACGAACAAATCATTCGCATTTCGTTAGAGGGTGTCAAACAGACAGATATTACATTTCCACGAACATCTGTCATTGAGTTGGCAAGAAGTTATCGCGGAAAGAAAGGATTTTGTATTAGTCATATTGAAGACCCCGACTTGCTAGAGAATTGGGATGCTGCCGCTCACAGACAAGAACAACCTATCACCGTCTGTGAACCGAATGGACATTACTCTATCATAGGACCAGAACCAAGCACGGGACTACGAGACATGTTGCACTACGTCCTCTCAGTTCCAGTTGCATACACAAGTGAGGCCGCTAATGCTCTTGGTCTGAGGGTTCCCAATGCAAGTAACAAGCTCAAACAACTCTGGAGCGAAGGCTATATCCTGCGACGTGAGCAGAGTGCTAGTAGTGGGGGTGTTGAATACGAATATATCCGTATCGCCTAGTCTTTGGCATTGCTCTTTTTTTTATCACCTTGTTCACTGGCTTCATTAAAGGAGAAAAATGACGGACGCTATCAATCTTATCCTCGCGGCAGTGGGTGGTGCGTTGGCAACCAGTAGTCAAAGTGCCATCAGCGACACAATAAAAGACGAGTTGGAGGCGTTGGTGAAATACATTCGTAAGGTTTTGACAAGTAAGTCTGATGCTCGTAAATCGTTGCTCGTGCTGGATGAATATCGACAAGACCCCGATACATGGGAAAAACCATTGCGCGATACTCTCAGCAAAGCTGGATTTGCTCAAGACACAACTGCTCACGAAATGGCGCAACAACTGCTAACAGCTTTACAAACTGAAACAGGTGCAAGTAGTCTTGTGAGCGTTCAGCATCATGGAGACGCTTATGGTTCTGTCAACGGCGTCAACCTCGGCACTATCGTCAATACTACACATGTCCAGGAAGACAAAGTAACTGCGGGAATGCAAGGACTGCATGATGGACAGGGCGCGCTTCAAAGAGGCGAATATGACCTGGCAATCTCTCGTCTTGAAAAGGCTCTTGACGCGTTGGCAGAGAAACAAAATCCCGTTGCGTCTGCACAGGTACGCGCCTTGCTGACATTAGCACTTTTCAGAGGGAAACGACCTCGCCATGCAAGCTACCAAACGTTTTGTCGTGCTACACAACTGCTGCACGGGGCCAGCACTTTGCACGTCTCCTGGGCGTACCTTTACACGCTAGCGGTCGTCAAACAAGACTATGGCTGGAATGGACATTCACATCTTTATGACGAAGCTGACGAACTCATAGAACAGGTACGTCATATCCCTTTCACACCGCAAGACCAAGAGTACATAGATATTCTCTATTCTTGTCAACCGCGTCTGATGCAGGATGCACAAGGATGGTGGAAATAGTTTCGTAATCAGAGTGAGGAGTTTTCTTATGCAATTTCGACGAAGTGTTCAAGGAACGATTCCTACTATTGTGTCCAACGTTTCTAGTGTAGTGTGTCGCGAATTTACCGAAGAGCAGATGCGAGCCTACTTTACAAAAGACGATACAGGCAAAATCAACGTGATGAACATTTCATTTGTCCTGTGTGCTATCTGTGTCATCTTTGGTTTTTTCTGGCTTGCAGACCTAGAGTGGTTCATCCTCTTTGGTTCACTCTGTTTCGTTGTTGGAGTCGTTACATGGCTCATAGTAAGGTTTAGCATTCGAGTTCCTAGTGATGCACAATATGACGCATGGGTTAATAAGAAGGCCAAAGACGAGTTAGAGAAGGCGTTGCAAGAAGAAGGTCAGGAAGACCTTACCGCTCTCCAGCGGGAACGGCTCTTGGTCGTGTGCGGATATGCAGTGCCTGGTACGAAGGATGCAAAACAACACCTGAAGCAAGATATTCTCTGGAAGAAAGGTAAAGATGGTGTAATGCGCTATAGCGTTAACATTTATACCTATATCTTACCTCTCGAACATCGCATTGTTATGATGCGATTAACAATTAACACGGTAAACCGTCGAGACAGCGGTGGAAGTGCTAATATATACTTCTACGATGCAGTTGGCGCGATACAAAGAGTAGATGAAAACGAGATACTGGAGATTGATGGCATAGAATATATGTATCGTACAAAGAGCTTTTGTCTCGATGTTAGTGGTCGTAACGTGTGTGTGACTATTCGTTCACTGCCACTTGATCATACTCCCAATCTACCAGAGTTCGATTTCGTTCAACCCGATATAGAGGGAACTATCCGTAAGTTGAGCAACTACATTCGTTCTGTTAAAGAAGCTGGTGTGAGAGTACGTTAAAACGCGCGTAGCATGCAAGGCACTTGAAAGATTAGTCTAGGATAAGTGCCTTGCGCCGTTTTGTCTGTCTGCCACTATTCCTTGTCTGCTAGCGATGTTATAAGTCTATAGCAATATCCTCACTATGCATGTATAATACATGACACAGTAGAGATATCTCGCCTTTCGGTTATTCATTTGCTATTGATAGAGGAAATAGTCATATTTCTAGTAGAGAGAGGTCTGCGTGACAACTTTAGTTGTGCGTGTGCCTGAGCCGGGACAACTTGTAGATGTCCGGCTTCGGCGCTATGTGGTGGTCGATGTAGTGCAAGGGACCATCCCTGCTGGGTCGTCGGGAAAGGCTCACCCACTACTGCATCCACAGAGCCAGCATTTGGTTTTGCTTAATTCGGTGGAGGATGACGATCTCGGCGAGGAGTTGCAGGTTATCTGGGAGATTGAGCCTGGGGTGAATGTCGTGGAACGCAACGCACTCCCTACTCCCGCTGGCTTCGATTCACCGCAACGATTGGATACGTTTCTGCACGCGGTACGCTGGGGTGCGGTTTCCAGTGCCGATATCAAAGAATTGCAATCGCCGTTTCGCAGCGGCGTTGAACTGGAAGACTACCAGCTTGATCCCGTGGTACGTGCTATTCAGATGCCGCGTGCCAATCTGCTCATCGCCGATGACGTTGGACTCGGTAAGACCATCGAGGCGGGTCTGGTCTGCCAGGAGTTGATTATCCGCCATCGCGCCCGTAAGATACTGATTATATGTCCTGCTACCTTGCAAGTGCAGTGGCGCGACCAGATGCGCGATAAGTTCGGGCTGGAGTTCCGCATCGTTGACAGCAACATGCTAAGAGATCTGCGACGTTCGCGTGGCCTGCGTGTCAATCCCTGGACACATTTTCCACGCCTCATCACCTCGATTGACTTTCTCAAGCGCGAACGTCCGCTACGTCTCTTTAGCGAGATATTGCCGCCCAATGGTGAGCCGAGCTATCCGCGTACCTTCGATCTGCTCATCGTCGATGAAGCACACAATATCGCACCATCGGGCCGTGGACAATATGCCACGGACTCGCAGCGCACACTTGCTCTGCGCCGACTCGCACCACACTTTGAACACAAGCTTTTTCTCTCGGCGACACCACACAATGGCTATTCCGAGAGCTTTACCGCCCTGCTCGAATTGCTTGACAACCAACGTTTCGCCAGAGGTGTCAAGGTCAATCAGACGCAACTGCATGCCGTGATGGTGCGCCGCCTCAAATCGGAGTTGCCGCCGCGCTGGGATGGCACACCGCGTTTTCCGAAGCGCAAGCTCGACCCTATTGAGGTCGATTACACGATAACTGAACGTGCCGCCCATCGTCTCCTACAGGACTACACGCGCTCGCGTCTCGAAACGCGAGATGAGACCGAGAAGTACGCCACCGAGTTTGTGCTGAAGCTACTCAAGAAACGCCTCTTCTCATCACCTGAAGCCTTTGCTATTACCTTACGCCAACATGAAGAGTCACTGGCGAACGCACATCGTGCCAGCAGACCTGCCTTCAAAGCCTCAATGGGTATTCTCAGGCGACAGATCGAGGAGGCCGAGGAAGAGGTAGACAACGATGAGGAGTTGGAGCAAGCCAACACCAACGCCCTCGAAATTGCGGCACCTCTTTTCCGCGAGCCATCCGCTCACGAAAAACACCTGCTAACACAGATGCGAAACTGGGCAAACGAAGCTCGCACCCGTCCCGATTGTAAGGCGGCACAACTGCTCCAATGGCTCCATGCAACTATCAAGCCGAACGGTGTGTGGTCTTCGGAGCGTGTGATTATCTTTACCGAGTATCGTGCCACGCAGAAATGGTTGCTCGATCTGTTAGAGCGCGAAGGGTTGGCGGAGCCAGAACGCCTGTTGACACTGTACGGTGGGATGAAAACGGAGGAGCGTGAGAAGATCAAGGCCGCATTCCAGGCCGATCCGCGTGAATCCCCGGTGCGTATTCTGCTGGCAACCGATGCCGCGTCCGAGGGTATCGACCTGCAAAATCACTGCCACCGTCTCATCCACTATGAGATACCCTGGAATCCGAACCGCTTAGAGCAGCGCAACGGGCGCATCGACCGTCACGGGCAACGCGCCTCTGAAGTCAATATCTATCATTTCGTGAGTAGCAAGTTTCGCAATGCTCAGGCGGATTTCGATAACGCGCATCTTAACGTTGGCGAACTGGACGATGACCTGGAATTTCTGATGCGAGCGGCACGCAAGGTCGAGTTCATTCGTGAAGACCTCGGCAAGGTCGGTCCCGTGATTGCTGAGCAGGTCGAACATGCGATGCTTGGGCGCAGAACGCGCCTGGATACTGCCGCAGCCGAAGAAAAGGCGGCACCATTACGCCGTTTGCTTCGCATCGAACGTAGGCTCAAGGAGCAGATCGAGAAATTGCATGTGCAGTTACAGGAGAGCCGACAGGAGCTACAACTCACACCGGAGCATGTGCAAGCCGTTGTCGAGACCGCGCTCGAACTCGCTGGACAGCCACAATTACAGCCAATCATGTTGCCTGACCCTGATGGTAAGCGACCCACTATTCGCGCGTTCATCATACCTGAACTACGTGGTAGTTGGGGTGCAGCGAAGGAAGGTTTGGAGCATCCCTATACAGGTCAGGAACGTCCTATTGTCTTCGATCACGAGGCGGCGAGTGGGCGCGATGATGTTGTGCTGGCTCACCTCAATCACCGTCTCGTCTCCATGTCACTACGCCTCTTGCGTGCCGAGGTCTGGGCACCCGATAGCCAGCGCAAATTGTACCGCGTCACCGCCCGTATCGTCCCTAACCATGCACTCGATACACCTGCTGTTATCGCACATGGTCGCCTACTCCTACTCGGCGGCGATAACCAGCGACTGCATGAAGAATTGATTGTTGCAGGCGGCTATCTGCGCGAGGGTCGCTTCGTGCGTATGAATGTCGGGCAGGTGCAGCAAGCTGTGAGTGCCGCGAGTGCAAAGAGCGTTTCCCCACAGATGCAGCAACGCTTACAGGCGCAATGGCCCACCAATAGTGATGCCTTGCTCAAAGCGTTAGAGGCACGCATGCGCGAACGCACCGATGCCCTACAAAAGTTTCTAGCGGAACGAGCGGAGAAAGAGACACACGATATCACCGCTATCTTGGAGGAGCTACGCGCCACTATCTTGAGCGAATTGCATCAACCAGAGGTGATGCAATTGGAACTCGCAGGCTTCAGCACGGCGGAACGCGAACAATTCGAGCGGAACATGTCTGACCTCGCCAAACGCGCCGCGCATATCGACACCGAAATTGCTCAAGAGCAAGGTATCATCCGTCAACGCTTCGCCAATCCGCAGCCGCGCCTCTTTCCAGTGGCGATTACGTATCTTGTACCGGAACGTATGGCGCGATGATAGTGCCGGAACGCATGATGCGGAGATAGAAAGGACGGGCGACCACAAGGGTCGCACCCTACTGTAGAAAGAGGGATTGGGGTGCATATCATGTATGGTAGGGTGCGACCCTTGTGGTCGCCCGTTGGGATAGGTCTCCAATCGGATGCTAAAGTTGGTGCATATGGGATGTCATGAATGAGACCCGTACTTAATGGGTGACTTTTTGAACGATAATGGATAGAAGGGACTTATAGGTTATGTCTAGCCTTCGTCAGCATGCAGAGTGGCTTTCGTTGATAGAGGTATCGGGTCCGTTTGTGACGATGCCCGTGTTGCTCGATGTTTTTCCGCAGGGATTGGAGAAAGAGGACGACGAGCCTGAGTTACGGCGTATGTTGCGCCTGGCCTACGAAGAATGGGCCGACAATCAGGCGGGAGCGCGACCAGAGCAGGCTATTCATTATGAGTGGTTGCGTTTCGTGCTGGCGAGTGCCTTGGACATGCCACGGAATATGCTGATCGAGGGACAGGCACTACCAGCATCACTACGCGTATATGTCGCGGAACATGGCGAGACGCTGCAACCAGAAATCGCGCTTGTCGCGCCAGAAACTCACACACCGCGTCTACTTATCTCCCTCTACCCCAATAGGCAAGACCTGGAAAAGCCTGTCTCAGGACGACGCTGGGCGGCATCACCTGCGACGCGCATGATGGAACTATTGCGACGTACAGGCACACGCTTGGGGCTGGTGACGAACGGCAAGTACTGGATGCTAGTCGATGCACCACCTAACGAAACAACAGGTTTTGCTACGTGGGATGCTGAACTGTGGACCGAAGAATCCTTGACGCTCCGTGCCTTTCGCAACCTGCTCGGTGTACGGCGTTTCTTTGGTGTTCCCGATAATGAGACGCTGGAAAAGATGCTGGAAGAGAGCGCGAAGAATCAGCAAGAGGTAACGGATCGCTTAGGGTATCAGGTGCGTGAGGCCGTTGAACTGCTGGTGCTATCACTTGATACCCTTGATAAGGAGCAGCAACGCACTTTGCTGGTCGATGTCTCGGAGAGCGGGTTGTACGAGGCGGCTCTGACGGTAATGATGCGCCTTGTCTTCCTGCTCTCAGCAGAGGAGCGCGGCCTGTTGCGGTTAGGTGAACTGCTTTATGATCGTTACTATGCCGTTTCGACGCTACAGGCTACTTTGCGTGAGCAGGCCGATCAGTTTGGAGAAGAGGTGCTGGAACGACGACACGATGCATGGGTGCGTCTGCTCGCTATTTTCCGAGTCATCTATGGGGGCGTCGAGCATCAAGACCTGCGCCTGCCAGCCTATGGTGGTCACTTATTCGACCCCGACCGCTTCCCATTTCTTGAGGGTCGTGCCGTCAATACATCCTGGCAAGATACTCCTGCCCGGCCAATCGCGATCAACAACCGCACCGTGCTGCACCTGCTCGAAGCGTTACAGTTTCTCCAGGTGCGCGTCATACGTGGCGAACCTGCGGAACGGCGGCGTCTCTCGTTTCGCGCCCTCGACGTAGAGCAGATTGGACATGTCTACGAAGGTCTGCTGGACCATACAGTACGCCGTGCGCTCATGCCTGTGCTAAGTATTGCCGCCGCGAAAGGGAGCCAGATCGAACTGCCCCTTGTCGAATTGGAGCAACTGGCAAAACTGGGCGAACAGGACTTACTCAATTTCCTGCAAAAACAGATGGGACGCGATACCGATGCGATCAAAAAGTCGCTGGCAAGCTCGCCCATTCCTAAGCGTTTCAGTCGCTCCGACCTGCTCACCGCATGCGATGGTAGCAATAGTCTCTTAGAGAGCGTGCTACCCTTCGCAGGACTGTTGCGAACCGACAGCTTCGACAAGCCCGTTGTGATTCCGCGCGGCTCACGCTACGTCACACAGGGAACCGACCGACGCTCCACAGGTACGCACTACACACCAAAAAGCTTGACTGAACCAATTGTGCAGCACACGCTCGACCCGCTCGTCTACATCGGTCCTGCCGAAGGCAAACCGCAGGAAGAGTGGCAATTGCGTTCAGCAGCGGATATCCTTAACCTCAAGGTCTGTGACATGGCGATGGGGTCTGGCGCGTTCCTCGTACAGACCTGTCGCTACCTCGCGGAAAAGCTGGTCGAGGCGTGGGATATCGCTGGACAACAGCAATTGGAGCCACCCTATACCGCACCGGAGGGCTACGCCTCGCAGGGAGTAGTGCAAGAAACTATTCTGCCAAAGGATAGTGCCGAGCGACTCGCCCTCGCCCTGCGCCTCGTGAGCGAACGCTGTGTCTACGGCGTCGATAAAAACTCGCTCGCCGTCGAGATGGCGAAGCTCTCGCTCTGGCTCATCACGCTCAACAAAAACAAGCCCTTCACCTTCCTCGACCACGCCCTGCGCCTCGGCGACTCCCTGCTCGGCGTCACCATTCCTCAACTCACGCACTGGTCGATGAAGGACAGTGATGCACACGCACGGCAACTGGTGTGGGTTGAGCCATTGTTGAAGGATGCCCTCAACACAGCACTGCGTCTGCGCCGTCAGATTCTCGCGCTTTCCGACGACAACGTACAGCACATCGAGCAGAAAGAGCGACTACTTGCCGAAGCCGAAGAAGCAATGGCACTGGTGAAACTGGGAGCAGATCTGCTGATTGCGATCACTCTTTATGACGATAAAAACAAACACAAGAATACTGACCTCATATATCCTACGATGGAAGACTACACCATTCTCGTCAACAGTTATGAAGACGCTCGTAGGCAAGGCTTCACCGAAGACGGACGTATGACTATACAGCAAAACTTCTGTACCTTGCGTCACGCTGTGGATGCTGTACTTGGCACACGCCACCCCTTCCACTGGCCGCTCGAATTCCCCGAAGTCTTCGCCACAGGCATAGATGATGAGCGTGGATTTGCGGCGATTATCAGCAATCCACCGTTTCAGGGAGATAAGATGATCTCTGGAACACTCGGCAATGATTATAGAGAGTATATTGTGAAACATTTGGCAAATGATAAAAGAGGACGTGCTGATTTATGTGCTTATTTCTTTCTAAGAGCTTGTCAACTTGTTTGTTACAATGGTTTGTGCGGGTTATTAGCAACCAACACTATTGCACAGGGAGATACAAGAGAAGCAGGACTCGATCAAATAGAAGCTTTGGAATGGTCAATAATCAGAGCTATATCTAGTCGTAAGTGGCCTGGTAATGCAAGTTTGGAAGTAGCTCAAGTTTGGTTGAAGCATGGCAACTGGATAGGAAAACGGTCTTTGAATGAAAGATACGTCGAAAGTATTTCCTCTCATTTGACTATTTCAAGAATGATTGAAGGAGAACCTTATGTCCTCAGAACAAATTCTAAAAAATCTTTTAGAGGTTCTGAACTCTTGGGTATGGGCTTCATATTAGAACCTGAAGAAGCCCAAATTTTGATAAAGAAAGATGTGCTTAATCTTGATGTACTTTTCCACTTTTTGAACGGGGAAGATTTAAATTCTCATCCTAATCAATTATCTAGTCGTTGGATAATTAATTTTCATGAATGGCCTCTTGAACATGCTGAAAAATATTCTGATTGTATTGCAATAGTCAAAGAAAAAGTAATTCCACAAAGGCAAGAGGGAAGTATAACAGCACGTAAAGAGTGGTGGCTTCATCATAGAACTAGAGTTAATCTTTACGAAACCATTAAGGCTTTGAAAAGGGTATTAGTAGTAGCTTTTACTAGTAATACGTGTGCTTTCACATTTGTTCCAACTAATATGATATTTTCAAACGCAATTGTTGTATTTGCATTTGAACAATCACATTATCTCGCAATTTTACAATCGTCTATTCACATTACCTGGGCATCAACTTTTGGTTCCTCAATGAAAACAGATTTGCGTTATACCCCTACAGCCTGCTTCGAGACATTTCCCTTTCCGACAACTACAGACGGCCTTGACGATATTGGTGAACGCTACTATCAGCATCGACAATCTATCATGCTTGTGCGACAGGAGGGGTTGACGAAGACGTACAACCGTTTCCATGATGAGCAGGAGATGGCGGAGGACATTGTGCAGTTGCGAGCGTTGCATCGAGAGATGGATGAAGCGGTAGCACGTGCATATGGCTGGAATGATCTCAAGTTGGAGCATGGCTTTCATGTGACGAAGCAGGGGGTGAGGTATACGATTAGCGAGGCGGCACAGAGAGAGGTGCTGGACAGGTTGCTGCTGTTGAACCATGAGCGGCATGCGGAGGAGGTGGCACTGGGGTTGCATGAGAAGGGGGCAAAGAATGGGAAAAGCAAAGGCCAAAAATCGGCGAGGAGTATGCATGATGTGAAGACGAGAGATGAGGACACGATGCAGAGAGAACTAGCGTTTGAGTAAGGTTCATTAGAAAGAGAATGTTATTATGAAGGCTGAGTTAACCATCAATATACGCCCAGTAAGGCATGTCTATTTTGTCAGTGAAAACGATCTTGAGCGTTTTGTCGAGGTTGCCAGCTTTTGCTGTACTCAGTGGGGTGGTATAAATAACTTAATAATCCCTGTTCAGTTTGGGAAAGAGGCCCAAGAATCACCTATTTATATACACTCCTACAATAGGTTTATTATTGAGCAAAGACAACCTGATATCTTCGTGGACGCTATTCCTGATAAGATAGGAGATAGTTTAACCGAGAAATTTAAGAGTTATTTTAATTCTCAATTTTTAGGTAAAAGTCTTGATGGATGGGAGTCATTCATTCAATTAGATGATGTTCTTCATCCATTAAATATTCTCTCTTCTCAGAAAGATACCTCTAAGCCAGAGCTTTCAATTGCAGGGTTTTTCCCGGGTTTTAGTCCACCACGCTCTGAGTTGAACAATGCAATCACAGCAGCTGCTTTTGGCAGATTTTGGCATCGACAAAAAAAGGACTATGAAGAAGCGTTTATATTTAAGGGATGGGATACATCTTCTCCAGATAGATTTTTTTATCAACAACTTCTAGTGGATCCTTATGACTCAGTGGTTAACCTTACACTAAAAGATTTACATAATATTGGTACTGAAAATAGCTTTCCTTTGTTGTCGTTTGATGTCGTAGTTGCTCAAAAAGTTTGGGATATTTGCCGATTTTGGAATTTGAGAGCGCAATCCTTTGGACATGTTTGGCTTGCAGATCGGCGTGTACTACTTCTAAGTAAAGAGCAACTCCTATATGAGCAAGGAGCATACTTCAAACCTCTCATTCGATTACTCAAAGAACGACGAACTCATAAGCATATTGAGTCAAATATTGATGTTGTTTTTCACCATAATCATGATGAGGAGATACACAATTTTCTAGTGTCTCAGGACGACTTTCAACAACATGAGGGTTCTCTTAATACTACTATACATGATGAGCATGAAGAAGATAATGCAGATAAGACTTACAGGCCAGTAATATATGGGGAAGACAACATTATAAGTACTGGTCCCTACTATGAGTTCGGAGGCAGTAGACCTACTATCCCTCAAAACCTAATCACAGGTTCAGAAACATTCTTAGTTCCAAGTTCCGGGCCTCGAACCGGAGGAATACATAAAGCATTTGTTGGACTACAAAGTGATTATTGGCAACAATTCCCTAACCATTCATCAGTCGCGAGTCTTATAGTACCTCATTCGTCATTCGGTAAGCTTTTAGATACCATTCAACTTAACTACCCACTTATTTTAACTCCGTCAGGCTTAGAAAGAATAACCCTCAATATCCCGCAGACTTGGGATATCTATCAAACATATTTTCGATCTAAAGGATATGAGGTTAGCGCATCCGATAAAAAGACCTATGCCAACGGTTTGTTGAGAATGGCTGGAGGATTCGATCAAGAAACTGCACAAGTACTTCGTTCGCGCGTTGCTCGTGAAATACTAGATTTTTTAACGGACAAGGCCACTGTTAAGCTAGCAAGGGAAATGGTACGAATGTTGAATCTACGACCTGATCAGGAAGGTGACTTGCAGCAAACTATCCTAAGCCTAGGAGTTTTACCTCAAAATCAGAGAGTCCCAAAAGCATTCAAGGATATATTTTCACACGTGAGAGGCATACAAGGACTATCTCAAGTTGAAAAAAAGAAGTGTTTACAAGATTTAGCAAAGCTGGTAAGTATCAAAGTAGTACAGCGAGGAATGTATATTAAATGTCCTTATTGTGGAACCAGAACATGGTATAGTTTTCGTACTCTTGATGAACAAATCTCTTGTAGTGGCTGTCTTAATGCATTCAATCTTCCTCTCGTTGAAAATGATAACGACGACGTAGAGCGACCTCTCCAGTATTCACTCAATCCTTTGGCAAATCAGGCAATGGATCAAGACGTTCTCTCTGTGATTGCTGCGCTCCTTGTGTTGAAAACTTCTCATCAAGCGATGCATCATATCGTTATGGGAATGAACTTCCAGCAGGTAGGTAGAACAAACAGAGAGGGAGACTTTGACTTTGTTTATATCTACAAGCAAGAGCTTTATGGTGGTGAATGCAAATCAGGAGGAAAATTTACCGTCAAAGACATCAACACGGCTAAAGTTGCCAGGGCTTTAGGATTTAGAGCTTTCTTTTTTGCTGCTATGAGACCACTAGAGGAAGAGGGAAAAAAGCTTATTGAAGATTATCAACAAGAGTTGTCAAGCAACCAAGATGACGAAACTCCATTCGCTATTTTTACTCTCGACGACAACATTCTATTTGGAGAAACTTCATTGCCCAAGCAAATACCATAGTAAGCACTTGTAGGAGGGAGAAATTGAACAATGGCTACCGAATGGCTTGTAACCCAGAAACCCGATTTTTTCAAAGCACTGCTCGCCTTGCCGCCGAAAGAGATGCATCAGGTGATGGAGAAGGTCGAGATGCTGACACAAGACCCGACGCCGGATGCGAAGGTGAAGAAGCAACTCAAGTATCTGAATGGTAGGTTGCACCGCATTCGTAGCGGCGATTATCGTATCTTCTATACCTTCGAGCAGCCGTATATCAGCATTCTGGCTCTGCGTCGTCGGGACGATGATACTTACGACGAAGACATGGACACTGAATTTCTTGGTGGCCTCGATCCTCAATTTGACGCAACACAATCGCAAAAGGCTGCACAACCTGACTGGGAGCGTATTCTTGCGCCAAAAGAGCCAGAAAAGAAGCCGTTGCCAGAACTCATCACGCCTGAAATCCTGGCAAATTGCAAGATACCGCAGCAGTATCATGCCCGACTGCTTCCTCTGACAACGCATGAAGACCTGATGGATTGTCCAGGTGTGCCGGAAGATCATTTGATCGTGCTTGACGACTACATGTTTGAACGTCCACTGGTGCAAGTCTTGCAGCAACCTGACTACGTTCTGAACGATGTACAGGACTTGTTGCGCTATAAAGAAGGAGAGCTACTCGGTTTCCTGCTCAAACTGTCGCCGGAGCAGGAAAAGTACGTGCAGTGGGGCCTGAATGCGACGGGACCAACCTTGCTCAAAGGTGGCCCTGGCACGGGGAAAAGCACGATTGCCCTCTATCGTGTACGTACGCTGGTACAAGAGATGCGAAAGAAGGGACGCGACGAGTTCCGTATTCTCTTCACCACCTATACCAATGCACTCGTCAAATCGTCTGAGCAACTGTTACGGCAATTGCTCGGCGAGGATGCACGCTTTGTCGAGGTGCAGACAGCCGACAAAACTGTGATGACGCTACTCGGTCAAGTTGGCATCAGGGCTAGCTATATTGATACCTCTCACCTGCTCAACTTGCTCAGACAGGCCGTGAAGCAGGCCGCTTTTGAGGGCAATGCCATCCAGCAGCAAGCGCAACAACAGGCAATTGCACGGCTCAGTGTCGATTACTTAGAGCAAGAAATCAATCAGGTCATCGTCGCGCGTCAACTCAAAACACTACAAGCGTATATGCAAGCGGTACGCACTGGACGCAAATTGCGTTTGAACGCGATTCAGCGGCAAGCTATCTGGGCGGTGTATGAGAAACTCAAAGCCATGCTAGCAGAGCGAAAGCTAGAGACATGGCAACAGGCACGTGCGACGGCGGCGGATATCGTGCTGTCGGGGGTAATCGGTCTGCGCTATGATGCGGTCGTGATCGACGAGGCACAGGACCTTGACCCCAGTGCGCTCCGTCTCCTTGTGCGCCTGGCGGCGCGACCAAACCGCATCTTTATCACCGCCGACGCCAATCAATCCATCTATGGCAGTAGCTTCAACTGGTCTGATGTGCATGAGGATTTGAAGTTTCAGGGCCGCACCAGTATCTTGCGTGTCAACTATCGCTCCACGCGCGAGATTGGCGAGGCGGCTCAATCCTATCTCGCAGCGGGCTTACTCGATAATGAACAGGTCGAACGAACGTATGTGAATAATGGTCTGCGTCCTGGTGTACGTTCGGTTCGTAGCGGCGGCGAAGAGGTTCAATTGCTCGCCCGTTTCCTACCAGCAGCGGCACGCGAACTACGCTTTCGCACCGACGCCTGTGTTGTTCTCTGTCCCACGACGAACGCTGGCAAAGCGATTGCCGCCGAACTTATGCAGCAAGGTATTGACGCAACCTTTATGACGGGCAGTGACTTGAACCTGACGCGTCCAGGAGTCAAGGTGCTGAACCTCAAATCCGCGAAGGGGCTGGAGTTTCCTATCGTTGCGCTCGCTGGTTTCAGCAACGCAAGCTGGTATATGAACACACCCAACTATCAATCGACGGAGGAGCGCGATGAGTTCCTCTCCGTTGACCGCCGCACGCTCTTCGTCGGCATGACGCGTGCCATGCGTGTGCTACTGGTCATCAAACCGCTAGCCGCCAAAAGTCCACTGCTGGATGGTTTTGATGGGAATTATTGGAATGTGGGAGTATAAATAGAAGCGTAACTGCTAAGAAAGAGTTGTGTTGTGAATAGTATCTTTTTACCATCATCACTTCCTGGCAATCAGGACTTACGAACTCTCAATCGCCGTCTACAAATTGGTGAGGTGATGTTGGATTGGAGCAACGTACAGGAGGCATCGCCAGATGCACTCTCGACATTGCTTGCAGGGCTGGACCTTGTAGAACATAGCGAGCAACTCGGCCTCGCTACCATTCCTGAATCGCTGACGGAAGCCATCACGCACATCCTCTCTTCTCCTACCCATGCTATACGTCGGAATGAGAAGCCCTCTCTCGATGAAGCCATTGCACCCACAACCATTACCGAATGGAAAGGGGAGGTACAACGTGGAGATGAGGTACAGCAAGATGGTGAGCAGGAACAGATGGTGGACGGAAAGGATGCGAAGCCCCTACGTGTGACGCCGCAATCATTGCAGGAGCCTCGAACTGTTTTACAGCCGCCCTCGGCTGCGGTGTTACGTGATGAATTGGAGCGACTGGTGCTACAAGACCTGCTCGGTCCGGCAGGTGGACCTGAAGAGGAGGTCGATGAGCAACATGTACATGATCGCTACCTCGTGGGGATGCTGGCTCCGCGTGACCAGCAGATACAGCCGGAAGAAATGGATGAACTGGCAGTACCAGAAGAGGGGAGTGTCGAGGATGGTGCAAACGATGATACCGCCTTGCAAACTGCCAGTCTTTGCCCGTCTGCTATAGGTATGAGCTTTTGCGTCGATGGCAACACTACCAGTTTGCGCGTCACCGCTCAGTGGGGCAACTATAAACGTGTGAAGAGCGAGACCGTCAAGACAGCAAAAGGCAGCGCAAAGACGGTCTGGAAACGTCAAGCGATGGGTGGCGGCTACCACGATATTCCTTTGAAAATAGGTCCTATTGCCGCGTGGAGTCCGGCAGAGGGTGAACAGCCTGATGTCGTCGTCAAGGGGTTGGTACGACGCACCGATGATACCTGGACGGTGACGCTCTTCCTGGTTAATGAGCAACGAGAGCCTGAGCAACGTCGGGATGAAGCCTGGGTATTTCAGCCAGAACTGAGTATTGATGCAGGCAATGACTCACCCATCTTCCAACAACGTCCCACTGTACGGCATCGCTGGCAATCTGATGAAGAACAGGCGATGGCGATGCTGTATCGACGACAGGTGAGCTTCGCTATTGGTCATAACGTCGGGATACATGCCGAGATTATAAAAGATGATCCAACCAGGGCTATCCGTCTCTCCACACGCATTGCGCCAAGCTACGATGTGCCACGTACTGAGGCTCCCACCTCCGTAGAAATACCTGGACTGACCGATTTTGTTCTCGACATGAAGCAACTGGCAGAATGTCCTGCACGGGAGTTAGCGGACAAATTATCACCACTGATCGCTGCCTACGCGCAGTGGATAGATGAGCAAGCGGCACGCATTGAGCAACCAGATGAACATTTATCGCTCTATCGCCACTCGGCGGAACAGGCACTCACAGAGTGTCGCAATACGCTTCAACGCATTCGTGAAGGTATTACACTGCTTTCGCGTAACGCCCAGGCTGCTCACGCCTTCGCCTTTATGAATCGTGCCATGTGGCAACAGCGCATTCACACGCTCTCTGCAGAAGAGCGACGCCGTGGAAGCCCATCCTCGCCAGAGAGCAAGGATATACCGGAGAACCGTAGCTGGCGTCCGTTCCAGCTAGCGTTTATTCTGCTTAATCTACCTTCCCTGACCGATCTGCACCACCCTGACCGCAGTGCAGAGCCAACAGCGGTTGCCGACCTACTCTGGTTTCCCACTGGCGGCGGCAAAACCGAGGCATACCTTGGCCTTACCGCCTATATGCTGGCTATTCGTCGCCTACAGGGAACCATCGAGGGGCATTCGGGCGAAGATGGCGTCGCGGTGATTATGCGCTACACGCTACGCCTGCTGACGCTCCAACAGTTCCAGCGTGCAACGGCTCTCATCTGCGCCTGTGAGACGATTCGCCAAAGCGACGTATCGAAATGGGGTAAGACGCCATTTCGCCTCGGTCTCTGGGTTGGGCAACGTACCACGCCCAATACGACGGAGCAGAGCGAAGAACTGGGCCAGCAAGAGCGCGGCCAGTATCAACGTGGTAGCTCGGTTGGCGGCGTTGGCTCGCCACGTCAGTTGACGAATTGTCCCTGGTGTGGCTCGACAATCGAAGCGGGACGCGATATCAAGGTCGAAAGCGTCACGAAGGGACGGGGACGCACGTTCACTTATTGTGGCGATCCACTTGGACAGTGTGCGTTCAGCCGCCGACGTTCGTCAGAAGGTTTGCCTGTGATTGTGGTTGACGAAGAGATCTATCGTTGTCTGCCCTCGTTGCTTATCGCGACCGTCGATAAATTTGCACAAATGCCCTGGAACGGTGCGACACAGATGCTCTTCGGGAAGGTCAACAAGTGGTGCAGTCGTCACGGTTATCGCTGTCCAGACCTGGACGACAAAGATCAGCACCGCGCTGTCGGCTCACTTCCGCCCGCTCGTTCTACGCCACATGCTCCACTTCGACCGCCAGACCTGATTATTCAAGATGAGTTACATCTGATTTCTGGTCCACTGGGAACGCTCGTTGCCCTCTACGAATCCAGCGTCGATCATCTCTCGACATGGACAGTGAATGGGCAAAAGGTGCGTCCGAAAGTCGTGGCGGCAACCGCGACGATTCGCCGCGCTGCTCAACAGGTGCAGGCTCTCTTTATGCGTCAGGTCAACATCTTTCCGCCGCAAGGTCTGGATAGCACAGATAACTTCTTCGCACGCCAACGCGAGCCATCATTGGAAATGCCGGGGCGTCGTTACATCGGTATCTGCGCCAGTGGTCGCCGTTTGAAGGCTGCTCTTATCCGCGTGTACGTCGCGCATCTCGCCGCCGCACAGCATCTTTACAACATGTACGGGAACAGCATTGACCCGTGGATGACGCTCGTTGGTTACTTCAACTCGATGAACGAACTTGGGGGGATGCGCCGCCTCGTCGAAGACGACGTGCGCTCACGTTTGAATAAAATGGATCAGCGCGGTCTTGCCAGGCGCAAAGCTCCCTCACTAGAAGAATTGACTTCGCGTAAAAGCTCGACGGACATACCAGAGGTGCTGGATAAACTGGAACGTGTTTTTGACCCGAACCGTGATGACACTAGCCCTTGGCCGCTCGATATCCTGCTGGCAACGAACATGATTTCCGTCGGCGTCGATGTGAAACGCCTCGGCTTGATGGTTGTCGCAGGACAACCTAAGACCACAGCCGAATATATCCAGGCCACCAGCCGCGTTGGACGTAATGCGCCGGGTCTTGTCTGCGTCGTGTTCAACTGGGCGCGTCCGCGTGACCTCTCGCACTACGAGCAGTTTGAACACTACCATGCGACCTTTTATCAACAAGTTGAAGCCTTATCAGTTACACCGTTTGCACCCCGCGCCCTTGATCGTGGACTTGCTGCCCTGCTTGTCAGTTATGTACGCCTACTTGGTTCCGAGTTCAACGAAAATAGTCAGGCAGGCAATGTCTACGGAGATCATCCCTACTTTCTTGAGGCCCTGCATGACCTTACGGCACGCGCAACGGCTATCACAGGAAGTAGCGAGGTTGGAGAGATCGTCAACACGACTCTGCAAGAACTATGTACCCAGTGGCTTAAAACGACGCATACAAATGTTGGCACTCGCCTCGGCTACCGAACACGCAAGGATGGGCAGACTATCGGCCTCTTGCATCAACCCGGACAGGGAGAATGGAAGCCCTTCACTTGCCTCAATTCGCTCCGTGATGTCGAACCCTCAATTCATCTTATTTTAGATGAGCGCGGTCTCGGCGATTCGGGCGAGTACATTGGGCACGTGGAAGGGATAGAGAGCGTCACTGCTATCGAGCATGTGAGCGACGCGAGTAAGACAGTAAATGAGCAACCTGTTACGTTGGACACAGGCACGATAGAAAGGTAGTATGGAATGAGTACAAATGCAACAAGGAAAAAATATCGCGTTGGTGAGTTGCGCCCCAGTCAGGTGCTGTTCACATATGGCATAGGCTCGATTGTAGACCTCCCTTACATATCGACGATGGTGATGGGTCTCGATGACTGGGAAAATCCCTATCCAGTCATGGTCGGCGAGGAGCGGCTGTTACAGGCGGTGCAAGATATTCTGGGACCACAAATTGCACGTCTACTCGCGCCACCAGAAGCTCCAGAACCTGTGGGTGGTTTGCAAACACCGTTTGATGATAGCGCAACAGTTGGTGTTCCCGTTGCCGCCTTCCCACGCTGGATGGTCTGTCCACGCTGTCGCACACTGGCATTGTTAGACTCCGGTCTGTTTCAACTGAAAAACGACTTTTACCATCCCGACAGAACGCGCTACGTTCACGTCAATTGCCCCTCGCCGGGGAAACCGCCAGCCGTTGTGCCAGCACGTTTTCTCGTCGCCTGTAAAAATGGACATCTTGACGACTTTCCGTGGCTCTACTTTGTACATGGTGATGTTCCCTGTCGTGCGCGACTGAAGCTCCGCGAGTTGGGCGTCACAGGTGAAGCCGCCGATGTGCAGGTCTTCTGCGAAACCTGTGGCAAGCAGAAGCGCATGTCGGATGCCTTCGGCAATGAAGGTATGAAGAATCTGCCGATGTGCAAAGGTCGTCATCCACATCTACGCCTCTACGAAAGCGAACAATGTCAGGAGCAATCACGCACGATCCTGCTTGGAGCGTCCAATAGCTGGTTCTCGCTCGTCCTCTCGACGCTCGCCGTGCCTAATGCGGTAGACGCGCTAGGCCAACTGGTCGATGAACACTGGCACGTGCTGGGCAAAGTCACCAGCGCACAAAATATCGAGTTGTTACGACAGATAGGCCAGTTAGAACGCCTTGCCAACTATACAGCAGAGGCAATATGGTCCAAAGTCGAAGCGAAAAACGCCGCCGCGGAAAGTAAGGGTGATGGCAAGAGCGAGAGGGGACGCCCCTATCTGAAAGCTCCCGAATGGCACGTCTTGAGCAATCCTACCACTGCCCCTGTTGCTCACGATTTCAAAGTACGGGCCGTTGCTGCACCGCTGGGTTATGAGCATTTCCTGAAACAAGTGGTGTTGGTGGAACGACTGCGCGAGGTTCGCGCCTTGATAGGCTTTACCCGTATCGAGTCACCGGGAGATTTCGAGGAGGTGGTAGAGTTACCGGAAGAGCGACGTGTGCCGCTTGCACGGAAGCGTCCAATATGGGTTCCCGCAGCAGAGGTGCGAGGCGAGGGTATCTTTCTCGAATTTCGCGAAGATGCCTTAGCCTTGTGGCTAGAGCGCATGGTAAGCCAGAATCATAACCGCCTCTTTCACGAGGCACATACACAGTGGCGCAAAGCCAGGCATATCATGGAGCCAGCATCAGGCTACCCCGGTTTGCGCTACGTTCTGCTCCACTCCTTTGCCCATGCCCTTATACGTCAACTGACCCTAGAGTGTGGGTATACTACCGCGAGCATCCGTGAACGCATCTACTCCCTGCCCTCGGAACACGAATACGGCCCGATGGCAGGTATTCTGCTTTACACATCTGCACCTGATAGCGAAGGCACACTGGGTGGACTCGTCGGTCTCGGTATTCCTGAACAACTTGGCCGACACCTAGACGGCGCCCTCGAACGGATGCAATATTGTACTTCGGACCCGCTCTGTGCCGAACATGTTAGCCTACAAGACCACTCTCTACACGAAGCTGCTTGTCACGCCTGCCTCTTCCTCCCTGAAACCGCTTGTGAACGTGGCAACAAGTACCTCGACAGGTCCGTTCTCGTGCCCACTGTAGACAGAGCGCAACTAGCATTTTTTGACTCTATTACGGAATTGTGAAACAGGAAGATGAAGTGGAGCAAACTTACTTAATGGTTCAGCCTAATTTATTGATTGGTTGCGGATAGTGATAGCCATCGAAAATGCAATAGCGGAGCTATTCAAAATAGCAAATCAGCGGGAGCCACTGCTGGATCCCACACTAACCTGTTTACCATAGCAAATTTGTGATGCTATGCAACGAGAACTACTTTTAAGGTCTAAATTCTTTCCGCTTCATTTTATATGTTAAAGCCAGCGTATGAGTAAATTCTTCGCTTCTCCTATTCCGAGCTGATGACATATGTGAGATACATTTTCTTAGAGTTGCTCACACTTTTCCACAAATATCCATATGCCTGACATATCCCAACGCTTCGGGGCACCATAGCCGAACAATTCAGGCAAGTAGATGTCACAATTTGTCGCAGCCGAATAAACCGCCCCTTGATTTGTTTTTCTCTATTCCACCATCGCATTGCTCCAACATACTCGATAGCAACAGTACTTCCCCACCGTAATACAAGATAAAGGTACTCAAAATAGCTAGGTTTCTCTAGGGTGTGTGGTCCATATCGCCTCTGATGTGGTTTTCTTACCTATCATTGATATAGAAGGTGAAAAGAGGTATTACAACGCAAAGTAATAATATCTGGAGTACCTTCCCAAACGCAAAGTACGAGTGTCTGAGTATGGAGCGAACTTCCTTGTTACATTGACATTGAGCATGAAGCGACGATAAATACTTCCTCCCATGAGTATGAAGATACTCTTCAAGTGGTCGTGGAAACTGCAGTAAATATTACTGGAAGATAATAAATCCATGCGTTTGAACGTTGATTCCCGCCTCTTTGCTTCTGACTTCAATGCTCCATATCTTGGCTGTGACGAAGCATTCTGCATCTCAGCATTATGAAACTAGAGCATTATGGTCTCGGCCCCCAATTTGAAGCAATCAGTACGATGGGAGCCACTGCTGGCTCCTCTCAAAGAAACTCTACACGTTTGAATATAATCAAGGGGACGAATGCACTCTGCTTAGTTCTAGCATTATCAACGGAGACGCTTGTTCATCATTTTCAGCATCGCGTTCATCTCGTTGTACATCTCGTCGTAGATTTTCCTTGTCGCTGGATCATCATCTAATGAGGGATTGAGCATTACATCATACCTTGGGACGATTTTCACTAATGGAGAACGTGGTCGAAGAGCTGCTTCAACGAGACTTTGTGTTCGCCTGGTATACTTTTGGAATGCTTGCGTTGCTTTCCAATAACGAAACCACACTTTGTTATTATCAAGCAGGGCAAGAGTGCGAAGCACATTTGCCTCATCAAACTCCTGTTCTGCGGTATCAAGTTCTGCCTTTGATTGAGGCAAGCGCGTATAAGCAACTTCTCCATTGTACTTACGCAGTACCTCTACTACGCCTGCGAAATCGAGGCGCGTCTCTGAAATAACGAGAAGCTTGTGATACGCATGCTTGAGGTCCTCCTTCAACGAGCTATCTTTCCCACTGATCTGTTGGGTCAAGAGTATTTGAATTTGAGTGAGGAGAGAAGGAGCTAAATCATGACTGTTGCTGTTCTCTTGTATTGAAGGTTGGTCAACATTCTGTTCACTCGTTCTTTGGGCTGTATCTTGGGGGAGTTGCTCAGATTGCTGTTCGCTTTCAGGCTCTGCATAATCATTCCTTGTCTCCTGAGATGGAGATTGGTCAACATCTTGTTCATTTCTCATCTGTACTTTGTCTTTTAGGAAGCCGAGCTGAGCTGCATCCATCTCGAACAGTTTACACAACTTCTGTTGATAGTAACTACTAGGAATTGCTTCTCCCCGTTCCCATCGACCCACATTCTTTGGGTTTTTTGCACCAATCTTTCCTGCTAAATCTTCCTGTGACCACCCCCGAAGATTTCTTTCACGAGTTAATTGTTCATTTCGACTGTATTTTTCTGGTTTCTCCATAATGTTATGATTCCTAATTGCTAGCCTGTTCGGTCATCAGGTGCTATTTTACACGAACAAGTCTGTTCATACAAGCATTTTTCCTCGAAAAAAGGGACATATAGTACATCCTTACGAAGAAATGGAGTGCTTTTGATAACGAGTGGCTTACGAGTGGCGAGGAAGTTCCCTATGAGTGGTGGAGCTAGGCAACAAACTACGGTAGGCTAATGAGCGAATATAGGAGAGGTACCTCTCCATGAAAGCAGCACCATAAAAGGTGGAACACTCCGCTGCTAAAAATAATTCTCTAGTAAGGGGTAGGTATGCTGAAACTGAAAACGTATCAACAGCAGGCAGTGGATCATGTACTTAAGCGTCTAGTAGAGGGATGTTTGAGAATGTACATCACGCTACCTGTAGGAACAGGGAAAAGCTACATTTTAGCTGCTTTAGCTTTGCTGTTACAGCCATCTGGACGCATTCTAGTGTTGATCCATCGACAAGACATTGCCAAACAATTAGCCAACACGTTTGAACAAGCCGAGCTGCATGTAGGTCTTCTCATGCAGGGGTATCATAACATAGATGCCCAAGTTGTCGTCGCGACCACTCAGTCACTGACTCCCATAACAGTACAAAATCTCATTTGTGCCTGTGAGCAGCCAATCGCAGCGATTTTTATCGATGAGGCGCATCATGCGTTCACAGGTTCTGCCTATGATCACATTATTATGGCTGTTGAGGAGGCATCTCAACAACACATTCCCGTCATCGGTTGTACTGCGACACCATATCGCAGTGATAAGCGAAGTATGCTTTCCCTTCTGCCAACGTGCGCCTTTGCACGTGATATTCCTGACTTGGTTGATGCTCAGCGTTTGTCCCCACTTCTCTGGAAGCCGTTATACCTTGACCTTGATCTCTCTAAGGTTAGCATCGACACACAAATGGAAGAAAACGATTATGCTGAAAATGATCTTGTGTTTGAACTGGTCTGGGACTCCATCATTTCAGAGATGGCTCGGCTCGTTGCGCCGCACATTCAACACCGCCCTACACTCGTTTTTGCTGTCTCAATAGAGCATGCTGAAAAACTTGCATATGCATTTTGTCAGCTTGGGTTCTCCGCACGAGCTGTTTCAGGTAAACAACGTCGCCATGAGCGTGGGCAACTGTTTGCTGATTGGCGTTGTGGAACAGTTCAAATTGTATGTAACTGTTCACTACTCACTGAAGGTTTTGATTTTCCAGAAATCTCAGCATTAGTCATTGCACGTCCAACGCTTTCTCCCAGTTTGTATATGCACATGCTTGGACGAGGAATGCGGTTGGCAGCAGGGAAAAAAGACTGCCTTGTGCTTGACGTGATGGGCAACAATCCTGATACCAGTCAGCAGATCGTCTTGCCACATCTTGTCGGTGATACTCAGGGACAAGGCGGTCATGTCTCCTCCCCAGATAGGGTAACAACTGATCCCTTGCTCAAAGCCGTCTATGGCACGGATACACCAAGTCTTTCCTTGCTTGACCCCATTGGACAATCACACTATCGCTGGCGTCCGTATCGCTTGAAAGGTATCGAGGGCTACCTTGCTAGGATTAGCCAACACGAACGGGCGATCATTGAACGCGATCCAGATGGAAGTGGTCTCTACCGCTCCCGTCTCTATGAGAAGCAAGCCAAAGAGGAGGCAACGAACACACGGATAGAACACCACTATCTCCCTTTACGACAACAGGTTGCTCTGGTACAGGAAGCAACAAATGCACGTTACAGCAGGGCTTTGGGAGGGAAAGAGGCAAAGTGGCTTCGTCAACAAGCCACTGAGAAACAGTTACAGGTGTTGCAGCACATGCATCCACAAGCAGCACGGGAGGCCAGAGCCAAAGCATGGACAGGACAGAAGGTTTCCGATCTCATCACGTTTTTGTCGATGAGAGGCACCCTTACTCACCCACCTCCATTCCCACAGGAGGTGCCTAACGATGTCGCCTGATGATATAACTTCATCGCGCGTATGAAACCAGTTAAAATAGCTAGATTTTCACTAGGTTCTATCACTCGTACCGCTTCAAGAGAGATGTATTGACCTAGGAAGATGCTAGACGCGAATAGAGCTCTATAGAAAGAATGTACGAACCCATCATATACTCTTTCACAGAGCAAGAGGAAGCGAGTGTATTGGAATGTTCAGCGAGAGAAAGAGACTCTTCTGAAATAGCAAATTGTGAGGATGTGATGGCAAAGCAACAATTCAATGTATCAATAGATGAGGACCTCAAGCATGCTCTGGACCAGAAATCCAAGCGAGAAGGCCGAACGCTTACTGCAATCGTCGAGGAGTGGATAAAGCAGGATGCTGCTCGCGAACAGGGAGAGGTGTTGGAGCGACAAAGTTTACCCCTTGTTCGCGAGACGATACGCGAAGAGGTACGCAGATCGAACGCCGAACTGTACACCAAGCTCTATGACGCGATGATACGCGAAATACGAGATGCCCTCAAGGAGAATATGGTTCAGGGCAACACTCGCCTCGCCAAACTCATCACTCGTACTGTGCGGGACAGTGGCATCATTCGTCGCCTCGTGTATGCGTTTCTGTCGAAGACTCATGGAAAGGTCTTCGCAACGAAGGGGTATGAGCATGCGGAGCAGCAGACATTGAAAGAACTATCGGAGCGCATTCCGGCACTTCCCCAGTCACTTATAGAGGAGCAGGAGGTTGAATAATGAACACCTCTTTTAACGCCCCTATGCCCGATGATGACGTGTTGCAGGACATGGAACAGCAACTTTACAATCCGCTTCCTGATGGATTAGTGGAACGTGATTGGCTCGACCTTCCAGCGATAGAGCGCGATTGGCTTGAGTTACCAGCGATAGAACGTGATTGGCTCGACCTCCCAGCGATAGAGCGCGACTGGGAAGTATCACCCAATTTTGAGGGGGCGGAGCAAGAACGGCCATTGTTCATACCAGAAGACAACCCAGCTTTTGACCTCGATTTCTAAGAAGGAGGTAACAGCATGATTATCAAGGGACGTTTCATGCGTGGGAATCGCGAAAAATCAGCGAAGCACCTCAGCGCACACCTACGCTATGTAGAGCATCGAAGTCGTGACGACCAGCACGAGACTCGCGAGGACCGTCATCTTTTTAGCAAGGAAAGTGAGCAGGTAGACCGTGAAGAGGCCATGAACGATGTGATGGACCATACCAGTACCAGTGTGAATTATCACAAACTCATACTGTCCCCTGGAGCAGAGGAGCCAGTGGAGGATTACCATCAGTGGACACGAACCGTGATGCATGACCTGGAAGAACACCAAGGAAAAACTTTGCATTGGTATGGGGTGTATCACAACAATACGGAACATCCTCATGTGCATGTCGTCATTGCAGGGTCTGGGGAGAATCACGATACTGGAGCAGAAGAACCTATCAAACTCTATAAAGGAGACTACGAATATCTTCGTGAGAGTGCAAGAGACCATAGCGAATATGACTTTTATCATCAATTAGCAGAAGACTTGAAGCAGTTGAGTGTGAATGATCCTCTTGCACATGAAATGGACGCTTCAAAGCAACTCGACCTCTCACCTGATACGTCCTTTGAACAGTATTCAGAAAAAGGAGCATTCGATTATGAGATGGATACTTAAAATTCTTGCAGGTATTCTTGCTATATGTATGCTTTTGTACATTTTTCATATGTACTCTTTCCTCCTCCCACTCCTGCTCCATCCTCAGAAGGGTGGGTTGCATACGTTACTTGGAGAGCTTCTCGTTCTCGGTAAGACGCAGAACGAAGAGCAAAACTACGTTGTGATATTCGGAATGATGGTCGCGATGACCGTTGTTGCCTACTTGCACTCGCTCTTTCAGCGAACGAACACGACTTACGGTTCGGCACGCCATGCTTCCTGGTTTGAGTCAGGGCACTTTGCCAGTCCAGGTAGTGTTGTTCGGGCTGTATCCCAATGTGGAAGATGGATATGCTTAGGCTGCACCATTGTTTGGACATTCGCCTCTACAAGGACATGGAGTGCTGTGCTAACAGTTATAACTAATGCCCAACTTCATACGACACAACGCTCCTTCTTCGTCATTGGGAAATATAAAGGGCGGCTCATTGCGCTGACAGAGCAGCAACAGCAGGAACATCTGCTCCTCTGCGCTCCTACAGGAGCAGGTAAAACAAGTATGTGTTTTGTGCCTAACCTTTTGCGAGAACGTGGAGACCGCTCCCTCTTTATTGCTGATCTCAAAGACGAACTCTACCGCAAGACAGCAGGTGCTGTTTCATACCATCATAAGGTAGTCATGTTTGTTCCTACAAAGCCATTGCTCAGTCATGGGTACAATCCGCTCGCGCATATCAAAACCGTTGAAGACGCATTTGATTTCGCTGATTGTTGGGTAGAAAATACTGGAACAGGAAAAGAACCGTTTTGGCCGAATAGTTCAAAGTTACTCATTACGGCAATTGCGCTCCACTTGCGGGATGTTGAGCCGAATGCTTCGCTAAGTCGTCTCAGTGATCTCGTTACGAGTTCCTATAAAACCGTCAAGCATCTCTTGATGACGACAGCATCAAGAGATGCACGATTGGTTGGGGAGAAGTTTCTGGAAAATATGGAGGATAATGAGCGATTAGTGAGCAGCTTTATGAGTGACCTCGGCAATCGTTTTCAAATGCTTGCAAGCCCGAACATTCGCCAGGTAACGGCAACTAATGAGCTTGATTTTGAGATGATGAGCGATGAGGCTGTTGCCTTTTACTTGTGTGTCCCTCGCAGTGCGACTCGTCGCTTACGTCCCCTGCTTGCGTGTCTGACTCTGCAAATGTTCAATGCTTGGGAACGACCAGGAACGTATGGGAAGGTATGTTATATGGATGAATTTACCAAACTTGGACGTGTTCCAGGGATGGCAGATTTCATCAGTATGGCACGTGATCTAAAAATTGCAGTGTTGATGGCAATTCAGGACTTCTCTCAAATGGATGAGATGTATGGAGTACACGATGCAAAGACCATCAGAGCGACAACAGTGACACACCTTGTCTTGGGTGGAGTAGACCTGGAGGTGAGTCGTTACTATAGTGAAAAGATTGGAAAGGCGACAACACAAACAGAGACTCGTCATATGTCAGGCACAGGAATGAATGAACAAGTCAACTGGACGCAAGGTGAGACAGGACGCTCCTTACTTACACCCGATGAAATTCGTCGTCTTCCAAAAAACACAGTCCTTATGTTACATGGTTCATCACAGCCATTGCTGGTGAAAGCCAAACCATACTACAAAGATCGTCGTCTTGCGCGGCTCGCAGACATTCAGTATCATCCTTCGCGCGTACACGTACAACCAGAACCTCCCGACATAGCGTCTTCAACATCTGCAAACTTTCAAGATGTATCATCAACACCTCAAGCAACTCAGAAAGACGATGACGAGCAGCACTTTTTGCAAGAGTAAGGGAAAATGGGAAATAAAATTTATGTTACAATAGTAAAGGTGAAGTCTTAGACAAAGAGTATCAAAGTTCTTAGTAAAGAAGCACGATTAAGAACTTTGAATTGTGATCAGAAAGGAAATTGTGATGTCAATAGGACAAGCTTACTCTGATACGCTTACCACATCTGAGCAGCAAGCTCTTCACAAAGCTTGCGATATGCTCATAGACAATATTTTTGATGGTATTTCAGGGGTACAAGATAATAAAGATGTTGCTGATACAATGATAGGTGCTTTGCTACCTCCACGTTACACGCTTAGATATACACCACTTTTCTTGCGATAGTTCGCAGTGTGCATTATTACTGTTGCCTGGAAGCTCACGCAAGCCGAACATGTGCCGCTCTCTTCATTAGCAGAGGAGGTTGCTGCCTGGACAATTATTCGTGAGGCAAAGGCAATTCTCGAAGAGGATGAAGAGACAGAGAACGCTTTTGATACCTTTATAGATGTATATTTTGAGGATACCGATTTTTTGTATCTCTTTGATAATGCTTACGATGTTATTGATGAGTCCCAAGTGGGTCAGATGATGGGCATATCTTCATTGGCTTTTAATGATTGGTTTCTGCCATTTTCAGATGAACCTTCTCGAATAGTACATCCTTATGTGCTTTAAGCTCTTTTACTGACAAAAATTTGTTAGTAGAAACGTGAAGATACAGTCTGGAGAAATTACATCATTGTCTTAGCAACACTTCTATAGTACATCATCAATCTTCATTTGCCATGTTCCTGCGATCCGTAGAGCAGACTTCTCCTTATAAACAGCCTTCGCAAAACTGACAAATAAAGATTAACCGTGTAGTAGTGCTTCCATAAAACTAGAAACTTTTAAGTTGCGGCTTTCAATCATCCCACAAGATAGTTCTTTATAGTTGTGGCGTATACCTCTGTTATCTGTCGTAGGTTCTCTATGTCTACCCACTCATCTGCTCCATGTACACCTCCGCATGTCACACCGTATCCACACACCGTTGGTATACCTCTCGTAAGAAACATCCATCCATCACAGGCGGGACCTGCTCCCTCTAACCGCGGCACTACTCCTGTGATTGTATGTGCTGCTGTTGCAAGCGTTTGTACAATTTCAGTTTGCCGAGGCGTCTCTACCGCAGGAATAGAGAGCAGGTCTTCAAGGGTATACTTGGTGATAGACAACCTTTCGAGTATATCTACAATGATTTTCTTGACCATATCCGTTGACAAGCCGGGGAGAAGGCGAACATCCCCGTAGGCATCACATGAACCGGGGACAATGTTGATTCCAGTTCCACCTTGAATAAGCGTAGGGAAGGTCAAAACGGATTTTCGATTGGGGAAGGCTTCTGAAGAGGTTTTTGGCAATGCATGTTCCGAGAGAGCCTGAGCGAAACGTGCCATGTCGAGAATCGCATTGCGGCCAGCTTTCCCTCGTTCGCTGTTCCCTTGCCCAGTATGTGCTGCCTCTCCTTGTATTCGGATGTGAAAACGATAGAGTCCACGATGCCCGATGGCTACTTTTGTGTTTCCTGGCTCTCCAACAATAGCCGCGCTTCCTTGTAACACGCCCTGGTTGAGCAGATACTGTGTCCCATAGGGAGAGCAAGCACCAGACTCTTCATCAACGACAAACGCGAGGATGACGTTGCCTGCGACTTCGATCCCCGCTTTTCGCAGAGCAGAGGTTGCATAGATCATCGCGGCTATTTGCGCTTTCGCATCAGCCACTCCAACACCGTACATCCTTCCATGCTCGATGTACGCTCCCCAGGGATCGCGGCTATACCCACTTGGCTCAACCGTATCCATATGCGTTGTGAGAATAAGCGTTTTCTCAAGATTTCCTGAGCCTGGAAGACGGCAGACGACATTCGGGCGTTGGGACGAGACACCGATGAGTTCGGCTTGAAAACCTACCTCTTGTAATTCCCGGTCTATCACGTCGGCGACTTCTCGCTCTATTGGCGTCTCAGGAGAAGAGGTTTGAGGAAGAAAGGGATTCGTGCTTTTCGCATGGACCAATCGTTGCAGGAATGCAACTTCTCGCTCGAATTGTGACTGAATTGTCTCCGCAATCCCTGGACGTTTTCCCATCATGAACTGCTTCCGTGATGAGAAGCTTCGACACGCAGTTCACGTCGAAACTCAGCGATCGAGTGGGCAATTTCCTCTTGCTCTTGCCAGTCTCCCCATTCTTGACCACGTTTCGAGAGCATCTCAAACGTTGCTTTCGTCGTCCTGCCAACGGAGCCGGGAGGCATATACTGCATCGGCGTTCCTGGGAGAGGCATAAAGGTGTGGCTATGCACGCACACTTTTGGGTTCATGCGCGTCAATCGTTCCATCAGTTCCTTACTCAACGCTTCGTCTTCTGGTGTTTCCCCTGGTAGTCCCCCAATGAAGTCTACGTAAATTTTCTTGAGTTTGCCGCAGTATTTTGTCAAGTAAGAAACAGCACGCTCAACAGCCGCGACATCGTGTTCTCGATGCATTGCTTGAAGCATGCTCTCGCTGCCCGATTGGGCACCAATGGCAATGTACGCCGCATCAGAATACCGGTCAAGAAGCTGAGCCAGTTCGGGTGTGATGTGTTCGGGACGCATCTCACTTGGGAACTCTCCAAACTTGATTTTCGCCGTGCCCGCTACCTCGTGCATCGCGATCAACGCCTCCTCCAACCGCGCGTAGTTGGGATGAACCCCGTCGTCGGAAGCGAGGGCCAGAGCATTTGGTGTTGTGAAACGAATATCCTTGAAACCGAAGCTGACAAGCTGCTCGATGTGTTCTAAAACATTGTCTAAGGCACGATGACGCATACGCGCACCATGCAAGAATGGGGTCTGGCAAAAACCGCATGCATGAGGACAGCCGCGTCCGATTTCAATGGCTCCAAGACGGCGATGTTGTATACCAATGCTTGGATAGCGTGCGTCAAGTTCGATAAGCGAAGGTCGTCCAGTACGGACAACGCGTTTTTTCCCCTGACCATTCTCCGCGAGAAATGCTAGCCCCTTGATATCCTGCACATCGCGGCGTTCCTCCATCAGCCGATGCAAGAATTCAATAAATGAGTACTCGCCCTCGCCAATAAACACTAGGTCGAAGCCCATCGCAAGCGTACCACCAGCATCACCAGAAGCGTGAGGTCCTCCTGCAACAAAAAGTACCTGAGCGCGAACATCCGCTACTCCTTCTTGCAGTTGCCTTAGTAAGGCTGTCGTCGTTACAAGGGCAGAACTCATGAAACTGAATGCGACGACAACCGTGCCCGATGGCCCCACTTCTTGAACTAAGCGTTCGATCTCTTCTTGGCACTGCACTGCTGAGCGCGGATGGGGAAAAGCAAGCTGCACACGGAGTGTTGGGTCTTGCTCGATGGCTCCTGTGAGAGCGTTGATACTGAAACGGTTTACATCGCTCGCCAGAAATGCAACAGCAACATTCACCTTCTCTTGTGTCGATGTAGTGTGAACGGCATGTACGACCATAATTACTCTCCAAACGGCGATACGACTTTACGATGATCTTGTTTTGTAGCAACGAGTCCTGCTGTCTCGGCATACCAGACCAGCCATGTCTCCGCTAAACACAACGCTACAGGTTGCAGACGGTGACGAATGGCATGGTCCGTATCCTTGTGCATCTGTCGTAACAGGACCAGGAGGAACTCTCTATCAATGTGGAAAATGTGCATGGCGTGGTCTGCAACGGCACGTCGAACATAGATATCAGGATCGATGGCGAGATCGCTGATGACTGAGCGAGCAAGGGCACGAATCGGTAGAGATGCTTCTTTGAGACATTGTAACAGCACAGGCAACGCTTTTGCGACGGTTCTTCGCACATTTTTTCGTGTAGCAGTGTGCAGTAACCTCTTGTACATTTCCAACGTCTGCAAAGGTCGAGATGGAAGGATACGCTCTAAGTAACGTGCTGCGACCAACTGTATCTTATACTCAGGAGATTGTAGTCCCTCGCCCAAAGAAAGCAGCATCGTGTCGGGAGCGCATTGAAGATTATGGAGCGCAAGAGAAAACTGAAGCGTTTCTCGCTCGACACCTTCCCAGTCCATAATGATCTGGCGTTGCACGTGAGAAATGTCCGCCATGCTTTGTTGCACGTTACCCTCTTCACTCGCTGACTCACTTACGCTTGAAAATTGCTCAGCAGATCGCTTTGCCATGTGCTGCATATCACTACACACTTCGATGGTCGCAAGTGCCACGTAGATGTCATCACTTGGCCTCGGACGTAGCAGTCGGATGATAGTCGGTAATGATTGACGGGAAGCTTCAAAGAGGGTGGGTAAAGCTTCTATAACGCGACGACGAATATCTACACCACGCACATCGTCACTGTCCAGACGGAGTGCCTCCATTAAATGCTCTGCTCCGCTTATATCGAGCCGACAGAGGCCAGGAAGTGCTTCGGCGATACGACGGCGAATTTCCCAGGGCGCACCTTCGCGGAGCATCTCAAACATTTGTACAATGAGTTGTGGTTGGTAGTACCCAGCGGACATTTCTCCTGCGAGAATATTTCCGGTCAGTTGATCGATAGCGGAAAGCATATTCTCTACAGCCTGTGAGGGCTGAGGAATTCCTTCTTCTCTTGTTGTGTTTTCTCTTGCAGAATCTTCATTCAAATTGCCTACAAGTTCAGCAATGAAATCCAGGTAGGGGTAGTGATCCAGCATGTTGGTTGGAGCATCAGTAAGGGAAGGGATTTCGATACGATCAAGAGCAAGTACACTCGTTCCTCCGCTCAGGAGATACTTATAACGAGCATAACCGAGTAGCTGCCTCATCTCCTCCCCAAATGATGACTGTAATGCATCAGGAATTTCTCGTGTTAAACGGTAGAGTTGTTGAGAGAGTTTTGTAGCTTGATCTGGTTCTTTCGTGGAAACAGGAACACTATTTTCTGTTTGTACCTGCTCTACCGATTTTTGTAAAAGAGCGAATGGAGGAGCGAAGCCCGCTGCGGCGAGCAGTTCACCTGTTTGTTCGCCTGAAAGGTGCAATGCCTGGGCTAATTTGTACACGACTTGATCGCTGGGGTTGCGATCACCTGCCAGCAGACGCTGAAGATAGTTGTAGCTGATGTGAGCATTTGAAGCAATGTGCGTCTGCTTCGTCCCTGCCGTTGTGATATAGCTTCCCAATAGCTGGGCGAACTTCTTCATTGTCCTTCATCCTGTCTATGAAAATATTGACTACCGTTATATGAATTATTCCCAATCTCACTAAAGAGGATAGCATATGAGTTCTCTTTTTGTCAATAAATATGTTGACGAACTTGTAACGTTTTTCATTGACACACTGGGAATTTTTCAAGTATGCTTGATACGAAGAGGATAACGACTTCTCTCATGACTAGTTTTGGGCGTCCTGAGCGACGACTCAATTAGAGAAAGGAGTGAGTTATGAAAAAAACGTGAAACGCTCAGATGATTTGTCCAAGCGTTTCAGGAACCTACACGACGTTCTGCATTGTGACTTTGGAATCGAAACGATGCGAGAACAACGGAAACCCATCTTTACGCTGATTATTCGTCAGTCAGGACAGGGGAGGTCAATGCGTAGTATTGCATTACTGCCTTTCCCTGTCAAAGCAGAAAGGCAACATGATGTTCGACTCTACATCACGCAAGAAACAAATTCCTTTATCCACCCAAAGGCAGGAGAGCGAAACGCCAGAGGAGGGGAGTGTTTTGCTCTCCTTCTTGCACATGGAAGGAAAGCTATTTTGTTCGAGTGATCGTTGTTCGTGCCACCAAAATCAAGAGTAGATAGCGATCCTGCTAGAGGCCGTAAAGAATGGAGAGATGACGCTCCGTGAGGCTGCAAACGTTGCTGATGGCAAAACACTGTAGAGAGGCCATAAATATCCCTTCTTCGAGAAGAGATAGACCACACTGTAGAAAAGGGAACAAGTATGACTTTATATCAAGAAGACTCACAGCAACAAGGCTCTGAAAACGAGTCAGGTACTCGTATGAACTGGATACCCCTCGAAGCTGTTGTTGAACAATGGGCAACATTCGGTGGAACATGCTTCAGCTATCCAGCACTGATGGCAACCTCGGCTGTCTTCTCAGCTTTTTCATTTGAGACCAGTGCTTTACGGCAATATAACGAGGCTTGCAGTGCTGAGTCTCACGGTGCTGAAATTATGGTACGTGCGCTGCTTGAGCAAGTGATAGACGATCTCCAGCAGGCTTCATCGCGCTGGATCAGTACTCTCTATTGGCTGGAACGGTTTGCGAGCGGTGAACACCATACCACATTGACCCTCGACACCATCCGCACGCACTTTTCCCAGACCACCGAGCACCTTGAACGGCTTGGTCTACTTCAGCAACAAGTGTATCAAGCTTGCGCTCTGTTTTACCAACAACACGGTATGCTTGTTGACGCACAAGTCGAGGAGGAGCAGGAATGATCGACCGTTACGACCAGCAGGTGACATATCCTCTTCCTTTGTTACGAGAGGATCAGGAACAGAACTTTCTATCTCTGGAGAACATTCCACTGCTCTGGCCCGATATAGAGGCTCACAAACACGTGTGGAAGGCATTTAGACAGGAGATTGTACAGGTAGGCGATACCTATGCAGACGTTTCTATCAGACGTGCATTTTATTATGAGGAGCAGGCATGTGAACGATACCGCTCCGCGTGCCAGTATTACCAGCGAACGTTGTACTGTGGAGCGGCTATGTGGTTGGGAAAGACAATTTTTTCGATGGGACACGCAATTTGCAGATGGGGATATACTGCAATCTGGCTCAGACATCTTTGCAGTGTTGAGCAAATTCCATCGTCCTCACGCGACACCATCTATCGTATGTTACTCGAAGCATCACAACAGCAATATCGACTGTGTACGACGCTCCATAGTCTTCAGAGAACATACTTTGCCTACTGCTTCAACTATGCTCTCATTCCCTCACTGTTTGAAGACGACCGAGAGGAGAAGCATCAGTGATGGAAAGAACTCGATATCAGACACCGAAAAGAGGCGTCACAACGGGACGTACACTCCAAGAAAAACGCTCAACCATTGGGTACGATGCCACCGTAGAAGATGACGATACGCTCTACTCTACACGTCTCTCAACAAGCGCACGGTACTGGACGACCACTGACCCTTCACAGAAGACGGTTCAACGTCCATCTCGCGATACACAACTTCGCCGAGCATCTAAACGTCCTAAAGCTTTCCCTCCCCGAAGTTCTCGCCAACAGCCACAACCAGCGACAACACAAGTGACTACAGATGAACTGCATGGTCGCCGTTCTCACTGGATACTTGCCTTTGGTGTGGGTATGGCGATAACGCTCACATTGTGGATACTGGGCTATTTGGTGCTTACTTGGTGGCATGTCAAGCAAGACGATTTCACCTATGGGCGGCCCCGTACCTTCCAGACTGACATGGTGGTTGGGCACAATGATGTTCGTATGCCGAGCCATTTTCTCGCCATCAACTTGCATAGGCATGTTGAAGTCATTGAATGCCCAGGCGGTGACTGTTCTAAGGCAATTGTCTACACAGGACCTGTGCTGATCGGCGAAGAGCAAGACCTTGCTCCCGTAACGCTGAGTTTTAAAGATGTCAACGGAGACGGCAAGCTTGATATGTTAATCCATGTACAAGGGCAAACCTTTGTGTTTCTTAACGATGCTGGTCGATTCCGCCCAGCTCGGTCAGGTGATCACATAACCTTGTAACTGTTGCAGGAAAGGACGGCATAAACTACCGTCCTTTCTTGAGAAGCAAAGAGACGTGTTCAATTGAGGCCAATTTTCAGATGGCAGAAAAAAGTCAGAGGCGGCGATTTTCTAGCCAAAACCTAGAAGAAAGGGTGAAAGCCGCCCAGGAAGGGCGTCAACTACCTATATTTACTATAGATAGATAAAATGGGCTATTTTGTATGAATACTTCACTCCTGCTATAATGGAAGTCAGCAAGCAAAGCGATCTTTCACTACAGCAAGGAGTGATATGAACATGTTACCACCAGAGGAAAAGCTGGTACTCTACACCATCCTACAAGACATAGCTGACGAACTGAGGAGATTGGAACATGAGTCAAAAGAACAGCAACGGAAAAAAGATAAGAAGTATTCAGAAGAGGGAAATCCCCAAACAAGTGTACAATATGGAGTTTCCCAAAGATGAAAACGGTGTAATCTATGTACGACAATCAAGCATGGCACAGATACAAAATAACATTCATAGTTTCGAGATGCAAACGGATAAATTCGTGGAGCATTTCAGAAACAAAGGTTGTACAGGTTACATCGAGATTATAGCAGATGATGAAGGCATGAGTGGAACAAAGGACATCCATGAAATGCCAGGGCTATCCCGTGTGATGAGATTGATTGAGGGAATGGAATTACTGCGTGGAAAGCAAATCGGTTGGGTAGGGGCGGTACACGTTAATCGTCTTACCAGGGATAAATGGTTAGTAAAGCCTGGAACAATTATGAAGGAGTGCTACGAGAATGATGTTTGGATTGGCACCCTTAGA
>JAABUX010000303.1_pt1 | contig 83874 bp, 74 predicted proteins | sample 5561851 | NCBI WGS metagenome assembly JAABUX01 (sample SAMN10711883, study PRJNA513361) | rock metagenome | isolation source: Antarctica rocks | place: Antarctica: Victoria Land, Richard Nunatak red sandstone | collected 2016-01-03 | reverse complement strand
CCGAGGCTCGCCCAAGGCGTGGATCGAGTCGAGGTCGCGGAGGGCGTCGGCGAACTTCCCACCTCCGACGATCAGGACGGGCCGGGCCTCGGGGCGGGAGGCCAGGAATCGGGCCAGGCGGTCGGGCCAGGCGGGACAATCGAGGAGGCTACCTCCGAGTTTGATCACCAGGATCGGTCCGTTCATGGGGTCCGGGCCTCGGATTCGACCAGTCGGATCAGGGCATGGGCGCAGGCGGCGGTCGAGGCGGGTTCGCCCCAGGCTTCGGCGAGCGAGACGACCGAGCCTCCATCGGGGATGAGCCGATCCGCCAGCTTCCGGGCCAGGAACTCCCCCGAGCCGGCGATGACGACCGACGCGGGGGACTTCCCCAAGGCATCGGCAACCACCCGGTTGGCGGCGGCGATCAGGCGGTCGACCAGCGCTTCGTCGGCGGCTTGAGCGAGGGTCAGCGCATCGGCGGGGGTGAAGTCGTCGCGGTCCAGCCCGATCATCCGGGCCAGGCGGTCGAGGGCGGCTCCGGGGGTCGATGGGCCGCCGTCGCCGGTGGATCGGTCCTCCGGGTCGGCGAGCAACTCGCCCAGGGTCAGGTAGACGTCGAGCGTGGTGGCGAACAACTCGGCCATCAAGGGGGCGTAGGCTCCCCGATAGGGCAGGCTCGGGGCCAGGGCGCATATGGGGGTCCGGCGAACCCCGGCGTAGACCAGGGCGCCCGATTGCAAGCGGCCGAGGTCGGTCCTCGCCTCGGGGGGGATGGCGACCTTACCCCCTCGCCAGGGGATCAGGTCGGTCGTGGTCGACCCGACGTCGATCAAGAGCCCCGACTCGCCGAACCCCGACCTCGCCACGACGGTGGCCAGGGCCAGCCAGTTGCTCGCCGCCGCCAGTTTAGGCCGGTCGAGGATCGAGGCGACCTCGTGGAACCGGCCATCCACCCCCCAGACCCGGATCGGTCGCCCCCCGGCGGCTCGGGTGGCGGCGGCTAGGATGCTCCGGACGCCGTCGGCCTTGGTGGTGAAGCAGTCGCAGAGTTCGGCGGTCATGGTGACGGCCCAACCGTCGGCGGGGGGCAAGGCCGAGGCCAGTTCGCCCAGCCCTTCGCTCAACTGGTCGGGCCGCTTCCAGACTTCGAAGGGGAGCGACCCCGCCCGGCCCGAGGAGTGCGCCGCTTTGAGGTTGGCCCCGCCGATGTCGAAGGCCAGCCAGGCTTCGGATTTTTCCTCGGTCATCTCGCCGGTCCCCCGGATTTGGCTGGGTGCCAGGAGGTTGGTCCTCCAACCCGTGAGGCTCGATTCGGCCTGGAGGGCACGGGTTGGAGTACCAACGCCGTGGCACCCAGGCTCGGAGAGCCGAGGCCCCAAAGAAGGTCGGTCATCGCGCCGCCCCCTCGTCCAAGATCGAACCGTCCGCCCGGAATCGGACCGGAGGAGCGGCTTGGATCGCCCGAACTCGATGGAGCGAATCCCGGGGAGCCGAGCCGACCGCCAGGTCGACCCAGGCCAGGGCGATGGCCCCCGGCTCGGCCAGGCGGACCAGGCCGACGATGGAGGTGGTCGGCCTCGGGTTGATTTCGAGGACTTCCACCCCGTGATCCCCATCCAGGACCAAGAAGTCGACCCCGACGAAGCCGAGCAGGCCGGGGACCGACTCGACCGCCTCGCGGGCCGGGGCCAGGAGGGCTTCGGGGAGCGGGACCGGGACCTCGCCCCCTCGATAATGGACCTCGCCCCCAGCCCCCACCTCGACCCGCTGGCGACCGACGGCCAGGAGGGTAGCTCCCCCTTCGAGGCCGACCAGGAAGCTGGCGCTCATCGCCATTCCAGGCCGAAATGGCTGGATCAGGGCGACGCCTCGGCCGAGCAGCCCGGGCGGGCAGGGGTCGGAAGCCGGGACGATGAACGTGTCGATCGCCCCGGCGCCGTCGACCGGCTTGAGCACGACCCGGCCCGACCCCGAATCGACCCGAGGCAGCCCCGCAGCAGGCTCGAACCGCCGGGTCGGCGGGGTCGGGATGCCGAGGCGGATGAGATGGTCGGCCATCCTCGATTTGTCCGAGCACAAGGCGATCGCCTCGGGGGTCGAGCCGATCGACCGCCCGCCCGACCCCTCGACCAGCCTGGCCATCGCTTCCAGCTCCCCGCCCGCCTCCGGGGCCACGATCACGACGAGGTCGACGAGCCTGGCCAGGCGAGCGAGGTCGATGGGGCGGGCGGGATCGGCTATGATCCGACCTGGGCCGGGGGGGTCGAGGCGGTCGTCCAGGCATCGGGCGTCGACGGTCTCGATCACCTCGACCCCCGGGACGGCGCGGAAGTCGGCCACGACGGCGCGTCGGATCGCCGAGCCTTCCACAGCCCAACTCGGGGGCAGGTCACGCCCGACCATCCCCCCGCCCGACACGGCCTCGTGGATCAAGATCGTCGTCGGCCTCCCGCTTTCAGATCGAGATTCACCCATGCGTATCATCCCCGTTCTCGACCTCAAGGGGGGGCGGGCGGTCCACGCCAAAGCGGGCGACCGGGGCCGCTACGAGCCGCTCCGGAGCGTGTTCCACCCCACCCCCGACCCGGTCGAGCTGGCCCGAGGGCTGCTCGACCAATTCGGGGCGACCGAGGTCTACGTCGCCGACCTCGACGCCATCGAAGGGCGATCCGAACCGGCCTGGGGCACCTTCCGAGCGATCCTCGACCTCGGCCTGACGCTCCGGCTCGACCTGGGGATCGAGGACGGCCCGCTCGACCCCCGACTGGCGAGCCTGGCCAAGATCCGGGTCGTCGCCGCCACCGAAACCCTCCGAGGCCCCCAAGCCCTGGCCCGGATCGTCGAGCAAGTCGGCCCCGAGCGGATCACCCTCAGCCTCGACCTCCGCCAAGGGTTCCCGATCTTGCCCCATGATTCCACCTGGCTCGGCGACCTCAAATCCGAATCCAACCTCGTCGCCCAGGCGGTCGAAGCGGGGGCCAGGAGCATCATCCGGCTCGACCTGCTCGACGTCGGCACCGGCCGAGGCGTGGCGAACATCCCCCCCACGTCGAGCCTGGGGCCGCCCGGACTCGCCATCGAGTGGATCGCCGGCGGAGGCGTGTCCAGCCTGGCCGACCTGGAAACCCTGGCCCACCGAGGCTACTCCGCGGCGCTCGTGGGGTCGGCAATCCACGACGGTCGAATCAAGATCAATGCGATTTCAGCCACGGATGAAACACGGATGGAACACGGATAATAAATTTAATTATTCTCTCATCCGTGTTTCATCCGTGTTTCATCCGTGGCTGAAATTGATCCCCCTACCGCCCATCCGACCAGTTGACGATGTGGACCTGGCCTTCGTCGTCGTCGAAGTAGTAGACCAGGGGGTGGACGTCGGGGAGATGGCGGAGGTTGGATTTGGTGATGGCGAGGCGTCGGCCGCTCTGGCCGACGGGGGTGAGGTTGAGGATCGACCGGGGGGTTGAATAAAGCTCTCGGGCGAGGTCGTCGTTGGTGTCGGCGACGGCCTGGGTCGCCAGGACGGCGGCGCCGGTTCGCTTGGCGAGTCGTCCAAGGTTGCGCATCGCGTCGACCGGGTTGTGGTCGGCGAGGAGTCCGAGGTAGTCGGCGAAGGGGTCGATGATGATCAGGGCGGGCTTGATCGCGGCGACGTTCTCGGCGGTGATCTCGCAATCGACGGCATAGATCCGGGTCAGGTCGGCGGCGGCGGCGTCGAGCCGGGGGCGGACGGTGTCGGCAAGCTCCTCGCAGCCGCAGTAGATCACCACGTTGTCGGGGCCGACGTCGTGCCCCTTGATCAAGGGCATGTCGTACCCCCGGCTCACCCTGGCGGCGATGTCGAAGGCGAGCGTCGACTTGCCGACGCCCGGCTCGCCCTGCAAGATCGTCACCTTGCCCAGCGGGATGCGCCCTTCCCAAAGCCATCGGACCGGCTCCGGCGTGACTTCCGACATCCTTTGGTAAACAGCGTCGCTCACCGCGCACCTCTTTTGTTGTTCAATCACTGGCTCGGGCGTCGGGTCGAACCGGGGCGTCGGCTTCGATCACGCCTCGGTCGCAAACCCATCGCCTATATTATCAATCTTCGGGCAAGCCGATCGCACACTTTTCGCCCGTTATGGCTGGATTTCCGGGGAATCTCCTTAAAGGGCACCCGCCCGACCCACCAGCTCGCCCCGGAGCACGGTGACCGCCTGACCCCCGAGGTGGACGCGGTCGCCGACGAGGCCCACCCGGACGACGCCGCCTCGGTCGGACAATTGGGCACCGACCAGGGTCGTCTGGCCCAGCTTCTCGCCCCAGTACGGGCCGAGGACGCAGTGCGCCGAGCCGGTGACCGGGTCTTCGGCGACCCCGGTCCGGGGCGCGAAGAAGCGGGATACGAAGTCGGCGCCCATCGCCTCGGCGTCGGCCCGAGCGGTGACGATGACGCCTCGGACTTCGATCAAGGCGAGGAGGCCGAAGTCGGGGCGGCTCGCCCGGACGAGTTGGGCGGACTCCACTTCGACCAGGAGGTCGAACCGGCTCATCCGCGCTTCCACCACCCCCGAGGCGGACGCGAGGCCCAGGGCCAGGGCGACCGCGTCGACCGGGGGGACGCCGTCGGTGGTGGTCCCGAGCGACGGGAAGTCGAGCGAGATCCAGCCGCCTTCGCCCAAGGTGGCGGTCAAGAGGCCGCTCCGGGTCGAGAACCGGGCGACGCTCGACCGAGGGAGCAAGCCCGACTCCCACAAGACATGCGCCGAGGCGAGCGTGGCATGGCCGCAGAGATCGACCTCGACGAGGGGGGTGAACCAGCGAAGCCCGTAGCCGCCGTCGGGTTCGGCGACGAGGAAGGCGGTTTCCGCCAGGTTCATCTCGTTGGCGACGCTCTGCATCCAGCTCGGGTCGACAGGTCGAGGCAAAACGCAAACCGCCGCCGGGTTGCCGGCGAACGGGCGGTCGGTGAAGGCGTCGACCTGGGTGATGGCCAAGGGGTTCGGCATGGGCGGGACCTTTCGGAGCCGGGAGAAGATGGAAGGGGAGACGAGCGGTTGGACCCTGGACGGGTCGGGGAGGTTCGAAACGGAACAAGGGATCGAGCCGGGGATTTCCGAAAATTCGAGGCGACCGAGGCTAACACGTTTCGCGTCGGGAATCGCGATGCTAAGATTGACGGTACCTGACCCGGCCGGACCTAGTTTGTTGGGTTCGAGGTCGTCGGCCCCTTCCGCTCGCACTTCCCTCTTTCGACGCTCGAAGGCTCTTGGCCGGCTCGCATCGGCAATCGCAATAGGATCGCTCACGGGAACGTTCGACCCCTTTCGGACCGGAGAACACAGCATGACCCACGGAATGTCACGTCGAGGTTTCCTCGACCGCTCGACCGCCCTGATGCTCGCCGCCGGGATGCCCGCGTGGTTCGCCCGCGAGGTGATCGCCGACGACGAGGCCAAGAAGGCGCAGGCGCCCAAGCGGAAGGTCGGCCCCAACGACCAGATCCTCCTGGGCCTGATCGGCTGCGGCGGCCAGGGCACCCATGTCATGAAGAACGCCCTCAAGGACAAGGGGGTCAAGGTCGTCGCCGTGTGCGACCCCGACTCCAGCCGACGCGACAAGGCGGTTGAAGACACCGTCAAGGCCGGCGGGTCCGCCGATGATGTGACCAAATACGCCGACTATCGCGAACTCGTCGGCCGCGACGACCTCGACGCCGTGATCGTCGGGACCGTCGACCACTGGCACGCCCTGACCTCGATCGCCGCCATGAAGTATGGCTGCGACGTCTACTGCGAAAAGCCGCTCGCCCTGACCATCGCCGAGGGCCAGGCCATGCTCCAGGCGACCCGGAAGTACGACCGGATCTTCCAGACCGGCAACATGCAGCGCTCCGATGCCCGCTACCGACTGGCCTGCGAGCTTGTCCGCAACGGTCGGATCGGCAAGGTCCACACCGTCGAGGCCCGGATCGGCGACAACCCCGTCGGCGGCCCGTTCAAGGTCGAAGAACCCCCCAAGGACCTCGATTGGGACTTGTGGAAAGGCCCGACCGCCGACGTCCCCTACATCAAGGAAAAGTGCCACTACGAGTTCCGCTGGTGGTACGAATACTCCGGCGGCAAGCTGACCGACTGGGGTGCGCACCACAACGACATCGCCCAGTGGGGACTGGGCAAGGATGACACCGGCCCGGTCAGCGTCACCGCCGTCGGCCAGAACCCCAAGAAAGACCCGAACTCGTACAACTGCCACCCCCACTTCGCCGTGACCTACGAGTACGACGACGGGACCCGCCTGGTCACCACCTCCGACGGCGAGAACGGCAACCGGTTCATCGGCGACAACGGCTGGATCTTCGTCAGCCGGGGCCGGATCGAGGCGAGCGACCCCAAGATGATCTCCGAGCCCCTGGGCGACGACGCGACCCGGCTCTACAAGTCGTCGAACCACATGGCCAACTTCCTCGAAGGGGTCCGGACCCGGAAGCGGCCGATCTGCGACGTCGAGGTCGGCCACCGATCGGCCAACGTCTGCCACCTCGGCTCGATCGCGCTTCGCCTCGGAATCCCCCTCGGCTGGGACCCCAAGGCCGAGCAGTTCGTCGGCCCCTACGCCGACAAGGGCAACGCCATGATCTCCCGCGAGTACCGCTCCCCCTGGAAACTCGAAGTTTGACGGGAGGACTTCAGACACGGATGGGACACGGATAAGAAAATTCCTAGTTGAGTTATCCGTGTTCCATCCGTGGCTCAATGGATTTGTCTGGTTTTCTTTGCAATGTGCGATCCTGCAATTTGTCATGATTTCTCCTTTCCGATCGGACTCATGGCGGTGAATCGGCTGGCGGCTCGAAACTGGGGACCGGCGACCAAGGGGGTCGTCAAGGGCGTTTTGACGCTGGTGGTCCTCCTGTTCGTGGCCCGGCACGTTGCCTCGACCCGCCGCGACCTGTCCGAGCGTGGCCTGGGCTTGCGGCTCGACCCGGCCTGGCTCTCGGCCTCGGCGGGGCTCTACCTCCTGGGCTTGTTCGCCTTCGGGGTCTATTTCTGGCGGGTCCTGGCCGCGAGCGAGTCGCCGGTCGGGTTCTATCCCGCCGTCCGGGCCTATCTGATCAGCCACCTGGCGAAGTACGTCCCCGGCAAGGCGATGGTGGTGGTCGTCCGGTCGGCCTTGGTGGTGCCCGACGGGGCCAGGCCGGCGACGTCGGCGTTCGCCACCTTGTACGAGACCCTGGTGATGATGGCCTCGGGCGGCTGGGTGGCGGTGGTCGGGCTGTTGGTCGCGGGGCAGGGCCAGGCGAGCGGCTTCAAGTCGCGGTTCGCCTTGGTCGGGGATCGGTCGATCGAGGTGGATCTTTCGTTCACCGGGCTGGCGCTCCTGGCGGGGGTCGGTTTCTTGGTCCTGGTCTCGCCCAACGTCTTTCCTCGGCTAGCGGGGGCGATTCGGAAGCCCTTGCGAGGGGTGGGGGGCGACGCTTTGCCCCGGTTTTCGATTCCGCTGTTGCTCGAAGGCTTGGCCTGGACGGCGTTGGGGTGGGGTTTGCTGGGGATGAGCCAGGTGGCGGTGATCGCCGGGATTGGCCAGGCGATCCCGGCGAGCGACTGGCCTTTGGCCGTGGCGAGCGTGGCGCTGGCGACAGTGGCGGGGTTCGCCGTGCCGATCGCGCCGGGGGGCCTGGGGGTCCGCGAGTGGGTGCTTTGGACCTCCTTGGCGGCGAGCTTGGACCGGGATTGGGCGGTGGTCGCGGCGCTGGTGCTTCGACTGGCCTGGGTGGCGGGGGAAGTCGGGGTGGCCCTGGTCTTGATCCTGATCGCCCCTCGGTCGAGGCGGTTGCTCGGATGACGTCCAGCCCGATCAAGATCAGCGTGGTCGTCCCCTTGATGAACGAGGCCGAGAGCCTCGGCCAACTCCATCGTGAGCTGACCGTGGCGTTCGACGCGGTGGGCCTGGCGGAAGGGGAAGGGGAGATCCTCTTCGTCGACGACGGGAGCCGAGACTCGTCCTGGAGGGTGATCTCCGACCTTGCCCGGCTCGACCCTCGGGTCCGGGGCATCCGGTTCCGCCGCAACTTCGGCAAAGCAGCCGCCTTGACGGCAGGGTTCCGATCGAGCCGAGGCGGGACGATCTTCACCCTCGACGGCGACTTGCAGGACGACCCGAGCGAGATCCCCCGGTTCCTGGCCAAGCTGGGCGAAGGGTTCGACGTGGTCAGCGGCTGGAAGAAGACCCGGCACGACCCCTGGCACAAGGTCGGGCCGAGCCGGGTCTTCAACGCCCTGGTCAGCCGGATGACGGGTTGTAGGCTCCACGACCACAACTGCGGCTTCAAAGCCTACCGCCGGGCCGTGGTCGAGGAGGTGAACCTTTATGGCGAGCTGCACCGGTTCGTCCCGGTCCTGGCGTTCGCCCGGGGGTTCACCGTGGCCGAGGTCGTCGTCAACCACCGGGCCAGACGGTTTGGATACTCCAAGTATGGCGTGGCCCGGTTCGTCAAGGGGCTTCTAGACCTGCTCACCGTCCAGTTCCTGTCGAGGTTCGGCCAGCGCCCACTCCACGTCCTGGGGGGCCTGGGATTGCTCCTACTGGGGCTGGGAGGCTTGGGGCTGGCATACCTCGCGGGTCTCTGGATGATGGGCTACCGACCAATCGGCGACCGCCCACTCCTGGCCTATTCGAGCACGATGCTCGGCGTCGGGACGCAGCTCCTCAGCCTGGGCATCCTGGCCGAGCTGGTCACGGCGTTCCAGATCCGATCGGTGGACACCTTCAGCGTCGCCGAAACCCTGAACGAGCCTGAGCTTGTGACCGACCTTCACGAAAAAACCCTTTGAACGATCGAGAGCCGAGCGATGGATTCGACCCCGATCCCAGGCGCCTTGATCGCGTCCCCCTCCGGTCGGACCGAGGCCCGGAAGATGGTGGCCCTGCTCGTGATCGGGATGGCGACGGCGCAGTCGCTCGGCCTGGCGCTGAGGATGCCGACGCAGCTCACGGCCAACGACATCTCGCGGTCCTGCACCGTTTGGGCCTTGCTCGAGCGCGGGACGTATGCCATCGACGACTGCCCGTGGCAGAAGGACACGCAGGACAAGGTTCGCAAGTCCGACCCGTTCTCGAAGGTCTCGCCCGCCCCCGAGCATTTTTATTCGAGCAAGCCGCCGCTCCTGGCCACCTTGATTGCCGGGGCGATCTACCCGTTCCGGGCGGCCGTCGGGGTCCCCCTGGAAACGGTGGTCGAGCAACCCCGGATCGAGCGGAACGTCCAGAAGGACGACCCCGAGCATCCCGGGACGCCGACGTTCGTCAAGGAGACCCCGAAGCCCGTTCTTTGGCCGGCTTACATCCTCTACCTGAAGCCGGCGATCATCATTTTCAACATCGTCCCCTCCCTGATCTTCCTGGCCCTTTACGCACGAATTTTGGACCGATACGCCGCCAATGATTGGGCCTGGTTCTTTTCGATCGTGGCCGCTTCGTTCGGGACGCTTTTGTTCGTTTACAACGCCAGCCTCAACAACCACACGATCGCGGCCTACTCGATCTTCTTCGCGATCTATGCCCTGATTGGCATCCTGGACGCCCCCGACGGGGCTTCCCGAGGTGGTCAGTTCGCCGTGGCGGGCTTCTTCGGGGCGTTCGCGGTGTGCAACGAGACCCCCGCCGCGATCTTCGGGGTGGCCCTGGCCGGGTTCTTGTTCGCTCGGTCCCCCCGGCTGACGTTGCTGGTGTTCACCCCGGCCGCGTTCGTCCCTTTGGTCGCGTTTTTCGCGACGCAGTACCTCGCCTTCGGCCAGTTCAAGCTGGTCTACGAGGAGTTCGGGACCAAGTCGTACACCTATGAGGGGAGCTACTGGAACACCCCCCTGGAGTTCGACTGGTTCAACGACCACCCCGAGCCGACCTGGGTCTACCTCTTCCACATGACGCTGGGCCACCACGGGGTTTTTTCCCTGACCCCGGTGTTCTTGTTCTCGATCTTCGCCTCGATCCGGAATAGTTTCGGGCGCGGGCGACCGCTCCGAGGGGTCTCGGCGCTCACCTTGGCCCTGACGGTGGTCATGATCGGCTTCTACACTTGGAACCCCAAGGCGCGGAACTACGGCGGAACCGCCCAGGGGCTCCGATGGCTGTTCTGGTTGATCCCGTTCTGGCTCGTGGTTTTGCCGACCGGGCTGGCCGGGGGGCAAAATCGGAAGCTGGTCCGCTGGTTGGCGATCGTCGCCTTGGTGATCTCCGGCCTTACCGTGGGTTATGCCCTCCGGAATCCGTGGAGCAACCCGTGGACGAACGACCTGCTCGAACACCTGAACCTGTACCCGCTGGTTCGCTGAAGGCGCCGGGCGGAACGAACCCAATCGCGACCGGAAGTCGAGGCCCGGAGCGATCTCGCTCGATTGCAACCTCCGGCTCGACATCGAGTTCCGGCTCAAGTTCCTCGGCGCGGAACGAACCCAAACTCGGGCTGACCTCGACCCCTCGGGCCTCGGCCTCGGCGTTGAGTCGGCGGATCTCGCCGAGGGTCCGGAACATCGCCCGCTCGGTGTTCGCCTCGTACCTCCTCGCCAGGATCGCTTCGGAGCTGGGGTCGAACGTCGCCCGACGCTTCGCCTCGGCGCGGCTCAGGGCGATCGCTTCGTGGTCGAGGGTCTCGCGGTGCGCCCGGAGCCGGGCGACCTCGGCGTCGATGTACTCGCGGACCTGCTCGATGGCCCAGTTCCGCTTGGCCGAGGGGGTCGCCAGGTGGGCGACCTCGGCGGGGTCGAGCTTCTCGAATTTCCCCTGGATCGCCTCGGAGAGGATGAACCCCCGGGATTCCGGGATGTCGCTCATCCGTCGGCCAAGGTAGGCTTCGAGCTTGTCGCCGTGGAAGTAGTTCCAGGGGGTCATGTCCCCCTTGTCGAGGTCTTCCCTCAGGCCAAGGAGAACCTTGACCAGGCGGTCGACCCCCTCGGGCGTCGCCATCAGCTTGCGCCTGTAGCTGATCGGCTCGGCGTGAATCCACCCCAAAAGGTGGTCGGCGTCGCCGTTGCGCTTCTCGTCGAAGTCCGCCTCGGCGTGGCGGACCTTCTCGGCCAGGGCGACGGTCTCCCGCCCCTCCGAGCGATCGAGCCGGACCGTCAACACCGTCAACCGACGGACCATGTATCGGGCCATCTCCCCCCGAGGGGCCAGGTCCTCGTGCATCGCCTCCAACCGCCGGTCCATCTCGGCGGCATCTTCGAGCGGCAAGGCCATCACCTCGCCCAACGGTTGCGGCTTCCGACGGGCCCGCCGCTTGGGGATCTCGCCTCGATAAAGCGTCCGGGTCGTCGAACCACAGGTTTCCAGCCAACTCGCATTGGGATCAACCACGGTGCAAATCCTCGATGAAGAAAGGAATATTGAAACTCATGCCCGACAAACGGCAAGGCATGAACTTTCACCCAACACCATCGAAAATTCCGCGAGCAATTATCGGAGTATTTGCCGGTTTCGGAAAAAGAGCCAAAAATCCAGCCACGGATGAACACGGACGGGACACGGATAAGAAAAATCTTTGTATAGTCTTATCCGTGTTTCATCCGTATTCCATCCGTATTCCATCCGTGGCTAGTATTCTCCCCCATTGACTTCGTTTCGCTTCAAGTTACATTTTCCGTAACTTGCCACGGGCGGCTTCCACCTCGGGGGCCTGGCGAGGGCGGATCTTCTGGGGAGACGGACGGATGAACATGCGACGGTTGGGGAAGGATGGGCCGGAGGTTTCGGCGGTGGGGCTGGGTTGTATGGGGATGTCGGACTTCTACGGGCCTGCCGATGAGGGGGAGAGCATCGCCACGATCCACGAGGCGATCGACCGGGGGGTGACGTTCCTCAACACGGGCGACTTCTACGGGATGGGCCACAACGAAGAGTTGATCCGCCGGGCGATTGCGGGGAAGCGCGATCGGGTGTTCATCTCGGTGAAGTTCTGCGGGATGCGGTCGCCCGACGGCCAGTTCGTCGGGTTCGATGCCCGGCCCGTGGCGGTCAAGAACTTCCTGGCCTACTCGTTGAAGCGGCTGGGGACGGACTACATCGACCTCTACGAGCCGGCCCGGGTCGACCCGAACGTCCCGATCGAGGACACCGTGGGGGCGATCGCCGAGATGATCCAGAAGGGTTATGTCCGCCATGTCGGACTGTCGGAGGCTTCGGTGAACACGGTCCGACGCGCCCAGGCCGTCGCCCCGATCGCGGCGTTGGAGACGGAGTACGCCGTCGTCACCCGCGACATCGAGGCCGAGACCTTGCCGACGCTCCGCGAGCTTGGGGTTTCGGTGGTCGCCTACGGGGTCTTATCAGGCGGCTTGATCGGAGGCCCGGCCAAGGGGCACGGCACGCCCGGTGATCACCGGATGGCGGCCATCCCCCGATTTCAGGGGGAAAACCTGGCCAAGAACCAGAAGTTGGTCGACGCCCTGGCCGAGATCGCCAAGGACAAAGGCGCGACCGCCGCGCAGCTCGCCATTGCGTGGGTCCTGGCCCGAGGCGAAGATATCGTACCCCTGGTCGGGGCGAGGACCCGGAGCCGCTTGGCCGAAAGCCTCGCCGCGCTCGACCTGACCCTGACCTCCGAGGACTTCGCCCGGATCGAGGCTGCCGTCCCGCCCGGCTCGATCAGCGGCGACCGCTACGCCAAGCCTATGATGGCCATGCTCAACGGCTGAACCGGGACCGGCGAAATTTTTTAGCCACGGATGAAACACGGACGGGACACGGATAAGACAACAAAGAATTTTCTGATCCGTGTTTCATCCGTGGCCAAGGATCTTTTTCAATGCCCAAGACCCGAGGCGACGCCGCCGATGCGCAGCGGCGACGAATCCTCGACGCCGCTGAGTTGGTGCTGCGCCGCTACGGGCCGGGCAAGACCACGGTGTCGGACGTCGCCCGCGAGATCGGCCAGAGTCACGCCAGCGTTTACCGTTACTTCGCCAGCAAGAGCGAGTTGATCGGCGCCCTGGTGAAGCGCTGGCTCGAAACGTTCACCCTGCCGCTCGAAGCGATTGCCGAGGGGCCGGGGTCGGCCTCGGATCGTCTCCAGGGGTGGCTCCTGGGCCTATTCCACGCCAAGGTCCGCAAGGTCAACGCCGACCCGGAATACTTCGCCACCTACCAGGCCGCCTCCCAGGAAGCCCACGAGGTCATCGAGCACCACATGGCCTGGATGCTCGCGCAGGTCGAGTCGATCATCGCCTCGGGGATCGAGGCCGGCGAGTTCGCCCCCCAGGACCCCCGACGGGCCACCCGGACGATCCTCAACGCCTCGATGCGGTTCCACCACCCGGCGCTCCTGGGCAGCCCCGCCACGCTCCCCAACGATGAAGAGGCCCAGGACGTTGTCGCCCTGCTCGTCGCGGGGCTCAAGGCGAAGGTTTCGTCGAAGCCGGGCAGTCTCGATCAGTGACCGCCGAGCAGGGCGAGGATGGTGTCGAAGTTGACGGGCTTGATGAGGTGGTGGTTGAACCCGGCCTCTTTCGAGCGGTCTCGGGCTTGGTCTTCTCTGTAGCCGGACACGGCGATCAGGACCGAGTCTTTGCTCCAGTCCTCGGTTCGGAGGATTGAGGCGAGTTCGTAGCCGTCCATTCCGGGCAGGCCGATGTCGAGGAGCATCACCTCGGGGCGATGCTCTCGGGCAACCTGGAGCGCGTCATCGGCGTTGAAGGCGACCCGGACCTCGTGGCCCGACAGTCTGAGGAGCCGGGCCATCCCGTTGGCCATGTCGATGTTGTCATCGACGACGAGCACCCGGAATTGTCGGGCCGATGGAGCCGCGGGTTTTTCCCTCGGAGCGGATTCTGCCTTGATCCGGCCTTCGGCGGGAAGCCGCAAGACGAACTCGCTTCCGTGGCCGGGACCATCGCTCGTGGCGGTGACGGTCCCGCCGTGAAGCTCGGCTAGCGACCGGACGAGCGTCAGTCCGATCCCAAGCCCTCCCTCGGAGCGGTCGAGCGAGCGGTTGCCTTGGGCGAAGAGGTCGAACATCCGGGGCAGCGATTCCGGGATAATCCCCAGGCCGTTGTCTCGGACGCGAAAAAGCATCTCTTTCGCCTCGACTTCGACGATCAGCTCGATCCGGCCCCCGGGCGGCGTGTACTTGGCGGCATTGGTCAGCAGGTTGACGAGGATCTGCTCAAGCCGGGTCGAGTCGGCCTCAAGGTTCAATTCGGCGGATGAGAGCGAAACCAAAAGCTCGTGCCTTCGCTCCTCGACGATCGGCTTGACGGCTTCGATGGCGTGGCGGATGATCAGCGCGGCGTCGAGAAACTCCTTGTGAAGCTGGATCTTGCCCTCGGTCACTCGGGCCACGTCCAAGAGGTCGTTGATCAGGTGGGCGAAGTTGCGGACCTGGCGGGCGGTGACGTCCCGGCTCCATTCGAGGTCTTCTTGCGATCCTGAGCGAGTGGCGACATCCACGGCGTTCCGGACCGCGGCGAGCGGGTTCCTGAGTTCGTGGGCGAGCATCGCCAAGAATTGATTTTTGTGGCGGTCGGCATCGGCGAGCTTGGACGCATCGGTTTCGGCCTTGGCTCTCGCCTTTTCGGCGGCCTCGAACAGTTCCTCGCGTTCCCTTTCGAGCCGCTTCCGCTCGGTGATATCGACGATGGCCAGAAGGATCAGCTCCCACTTGCCCTCGGGCGGGAAGCGGCGGGCGTTGAGCAGCATCGTCCTCGGGCCGATGGTCTCGAAGTCGTGCTCCACCTCGAAGTCGTCAAACGTGCTGTTTTTGGGGATGATCTCCTCCAGCAAGGTCCTCAAGGCCGGGATGTTCCACTGGCCGTCACCCAACTCGTAGATGAAAACCTCTTCGGTTTCGGGTGGTGTGACTTGGAACGTCTCGTAGAACGAACGGTTGGCCGACTTGACATGGAGGTCGGCGTTCAAGACGACCAGGGGTTCGCGAACCGTGGTCACGAGGCTCTCGGCGAACTCCCTGGCCGACTCGATGAGTTGCTCGCCTTTCCTCCGATCGGTGACGTCCCGGAAGATCATGACGACGCCGATCAACTTCGCGTCCTCGTCCCAGACCGGGGCGGCGCTATCGTCGATCGGAAACTCTCTCCCGTCCCTGGCGATCAGCACCGTATGGTTCGCGAGGCCGCGGATCAGCCCCGTTTCGATGACTTTACGAACCGGCTGTTTGGCGGGTTTTCGGGTCTTCTCGTTGATGATCCGGCAGACGTCTTCCAATCGCTTCCCATCAGCCTCGGCTTTGGACCAACCGGTGAGGGACTCGGCGACCGGGTTCATATAAGTGATAAGGCCGGTGGGGTCGGTGGTCAAGACCGCGTCGCCGATGGCCGAGAGCACCACCTGATACCAGGCGGCGGGCTTCCGGTCCGGCGAGCCACCATCCAGCTTGGGATTCTGATTCGACATTGGCCAGGTGGATCTTTCGGATTGCCAGATCATCAGAAGTTTTTAAGGCTGTATCTTGGTTTTTCGATCAGGCGTTGTCAAGAGGGAGCGTCCGTAGCCTCGCCCCCGGATGGACTTCAATGTTGGTGATTGAAAGGGCGGTTGACGGTTGATCCTCGCCGCTCCGGACGAGGGGTTGCCTCGCTGCCGATAATGAGTTGCCCGCGACCCTTTTTTGGGTCGATCGGGTCCTGCTTCCGCTCCGCCCTTCCTCCTGTTGGGACTTCCCAAGGGACCTCATGAGCGATACCGAACTTGCCGGGAGGACGCCGCTCCAGGAGCGTTTGATCCTCCTGGTCCTGGCCACGGTGCAGTTCACCGCGATCGTCGACTTCATGGTGATCATGCCGCTGGAGCCGGAACTCAAGCGGACGATCGGGCTAACGCCGGTCCGGTTCGCGGCGGTGGTGTCGGCCTACACGTTCGCGGCGGGCTTGGCCGGGCTGGTTTCGACGTTGGTGTTGGACCGGTTCGCGCGTCGCCCGACGTTCCTGGTGCTGTTCGCCGGGTTCATGCTCGGGACCTTGGCTTGCGGGCTGGCGCCGGACTACGGGATGCTCCTGGCGGCCCGGTGCTTGACGGGGGTTTTCGGGGGGTTGTTGGGCGGGATGGCGATGACGATCATCGGCGACGTCTTCCCCGAAGAGCGTCGAGGCGCGGCGACCGGGACCTTGATGTCGGCGTTCGCACTGGCTTCGGTGGTCGGGGTTCCGATCGGGCTGACCTTGGGGCAACGCTTCGGCTGGCACACGCCGTTCCTGATCCTGGCGGGGTTGTGCTTCCCGTTCTTCTTTATGGCGGCCAAAGTTTTGCCGAGGCTCGACGGCCACCTCAAGAACCACAAGCTCGAACCGGCGGGCGACCGGCTCCGCGAGATTTTCTTGCACTCGAATCACCTCCGGGCGTTCGCGCTGACTTCGGCCCTGATGTTCAGCGGGTTCAGCGTGATCCCGTTCTTGACCCCTTACCTGGTGTCGAACGTCGGCCTGGCCGAGAAGTCGATCTTCTGGCCTTACGTCGCGGGGGGCCTGGTGTCGCTGGTCGGGATGCCGATCATCGGTCGCCTGGCCGACAAGTTCGGCAAGCTCCAGGTCTACCGGATCATCATCCCGGCCAACGCGGCGCTTTTGTTGATGATGACCTGTCTCCCCCAGGGGTTGTCGCTTCCCTTGATCCTCGTGGCCGTGGCGGCGACGATGCTTAGCAACGCGGGCCGGATGGTCCCGGCGATGGCGATGATCACCGGAAGCGTCGAACCCCGCCTCCGAGGCGGCTTCATGGGGGCCAACTCCGCCGTCCAGCACATCGCCGCCGGGATCGGGACCAGCGTCGCGGGGATCATCATCACCCAGCCGAAGGGGGGAGGCCCTCTAGACCACTTCCCCACCGTCGGCGTGATCGCCGCCCTGACCAGCCTCTCGACCTTGTGGCTTGCCGGTCGGCTTCGGAGCGGTGCACCGGCCAAAGCCAAAGAGGTTCTCGAACCGGCCGGCGTGGCGGAGTTTGCTTGAAGGCGATCAAGCTTGGCCCTCGACGAGCGACCGGACCAGGTCCTCGTCCTCCGATGTCGCCGGGGTGAAGATCACGAGGCTGAGGTCGGGCCGACCGTCGACGGCGAAGGCCGAGTATTCGACCTTGATCGGCCCGGCGGTCGCGTGGTGGAGATACTTGGTCCCTTCCCCAAAATTTCGGACCTCGTGCTCGCGCCACATGGCTTCGAACTCGGGGCTTGATCGGCTCAACTCGTCGACCAAGGCGCCGACGCTCTCGGAGGCCCCAGCTCGGGCAATGTCGGATCGGAACGTCGCCACCATGAAGCGCGCATTGGTCTCCCAGTCGGCCATCTCCGCCCGGACCTGTGGGTTGCAGAAGAAGTTTCGGAGGCTGTTGCGCCGCTCGGGCGGGAGCGCCGCGAATCCGGTCCAGACCGCAGCGGCGGCCTTGTTCCACGCGATCACGTCCCAGGTAGCCGTCTTGATGTAGGCCGGGCTGAGTTCCAGCGAGTCGAGGACGCGCTGGAGCCGGGGCGAGACGCCCTCGGGGGGCTGGTACTGGACCCGAGGCGGCCGGTTCTGGGCGATCAGGAAAAGATGCTCGCGCTCCACCGCCGCGAGCGTCAGGGCATTGGCGATCCGGTCGAGGACGTCGGCCGAGGGGGTTCCGCCCCGCCCCTGTTCCAGCCAGGTGTACCAGGTGACGCTCACGTCGGCGCGCTGCGCGACCTCCTCGCGCCTCAGGCCGGGCGTCCTCCTTCGCGTCGACGAGAAGCCAAGAGCGGCCGGGTCGAGCTTCGAGCGACGGTCCTTGAGGTAGCATCCCAGCGGGTTGTCGTCCGGGTTCGCCATGTTTTGCCTGTTAATCTCGATACCGGTATAACGCCACGGCTTCAATCTCGATCCAGGGACCAGTATAACTCCAACGCCCGCACTTGACCGGCCCGGAAGTCGGTCGAAACTCGCCGTTTTCCTCGAAAGGATTCTCCATGCGTGTTTTCGTCACCGGGGCGTCGGGATTTATCGGCTCGGCCGTCGTCCGCGAGTTGATCGACGCGGGCCATCAGGTGGTGGGACTGGCACGCTCGGATGCGTCCGCCAGGTCCCTGATCGCCGCCGGTGCCGAGGCGATCCGGGGGAACATCCAAGATCTAGCCAGCTTGCGTCGGGGAGCAGCCAAGGCGGACGGCGCGATCCACACCGCCTTCTTTCACGCGATCGGGCACATGAGCCTGGCGACACGCTTGCAGGTCTTCCTGGGCGGGAGTCCCGGCGGGATCGTGGGCCGGTTCCTCAGGGCCGCCGTCGAGACCGACCGTCGGGCCATCGAGACGCTCGGCGAGGCGCTCGCCGGGCCGGACCGCCCGCTGGTCGCCGCGTTCGGGACCATGGGGATGAAGCCGGGCAAGCTCGCCAATGAGGACGAGGCGCACGATCCCACCTCGGCCGGAGCGCCCCGCAGCGCGTCGGAAGAGACGATGCTGGGGCTGGCCGCTCGGGGCGTCCGGACCTCGGTGATCCGCCTGCCGCCGGTAGTTCATGGCGTCGGCGATCGGGCCGGTTTCGCTTCGCGTTTCATCCAGATCGCCCGCAAAACAAGGGTTTCGGCCTACGTCGGCGAAGGGGCCAACCGATGGCCCGCCGTCCACCGGCTCGACGCCGCCCGTCTGTTCCGGCTGGCCCTGGAGAAAGGATCGCCGGGGGCGAGGTATCACGGCGTCGCCGAAGAAGGAGTGCCGTTTCGCCAGATGGCCGAGCTGATCGGCGAGCGCGTCAACGTCCCGGTCGTCAGCAAAACCCCCGAGGAGGCCCCCAAACAGTTCAGCTTCCTGTCGCTGTTCGTCGCCGTCGACAACCCCACGTCGAGCCAGTTGACCCAGGAACGGCTGGGATGGAGGCCAACCCAGCCCGACTTGCTGGCCGATCTCGCCCAGTCCGACTATTTCGCGGCCTGAACAGGCTGCGGAAGAGTGTCCCCAAAAATGAAACGGGGATCGAGACATTTTGCGGCCTCGCCCAGGACCGGCCTCGGGCCGATCGAACCCTTCCATTGACCTCGAAAGGTTTCCTCATGCGTGTTTTCGTCACCGGGGCGTCGGGATTCATCGGTTCGGCCGTCGTCCGCGAGTTGATCGACGCGGGCCATCAGGTGGTGGGACTGGCGCGGTCGGATGCGTCCGCCGCCAAGCTCACCGCCGCCGGGGCCGACGTCCGGCGCGGCGACCTCAAGGACCTCGACAGCCTGAGACGCGGGGCCGAGGCGTCCGACGGCGTGATCCACTGCGGATTCATCCACGACTTCTCCGATTACGTCGGTTCTTGCGAGACCGACCGCCACGCCATCGAGGCGATGGGCGGGGCGCTCGCCGGGTCGGATCGTCCCTTGATCGTGACGTCCGGAATCGGGTTTCTCGCCCCGGGTCGTCTGGGCACGGAGGAAGACGCCGTCGACCTGGAATCGGCCGGCTCGCCCCGAGCCGCTTCGGAAGTCCTTACGCTGTCCATGACCTCGCGAGGTGTGCGGACGATGCTGATGCGACTCCCGCCGTCGGTCCACGGCGAAGGCGACCGACACGGCTTCATCCCCATCACGATCGACCTCGCCCGGAAGAAGGGCGTCTCGGCCTATATCGGGGACGGGGCCAACCGCTGGCCCGCCGTGGACCGGCTCGACGCCGCTCGCCTCTACAGGTTGGCGCTGGAGAAGGCGCCCGCCGGTTCGACGCTCCACGCGGTCGCCGACGAGGGCGTGACGACCCGCGAGATCGCCACCGCGATCGGACGACACCTGGGCCTGCCGGTCGTTTCCATCTCCGCCCAAGAGGCGGAAGACCACTTCGGCTGGTTCTCGATGTTCTTCGCCATCGACGCCCCGGCATCGAGCGCTCTGACTCAAGAACGCATGGGGTGGAGCCCCGAGCGGCCCGGCCTTATGACCGACATCGAACGAGGGAGCTACTTCGACAATTGAAGCTTGACGAACGCTTCTCCGGCACCGATCACGATCCAACCTCCGTTCGGAGTCTCATTCCAGGATCAAGTACATCGTCTCCGGTGGTAGGGTCAAGGTCAGCCCGGTCTTGGTCTTGGTCACCGGGACGTCTTCGACCGCGAAGCCGGCGGGGTCGAGGCGGGTGGCCTTGGTGAGGTTGGGGTTTTTGAGGGCCAGCCCAACCTTGGTTTCGGCGACCCTCCAGGGGGGTTTGCCGGTCTGGGTGATCTCGAACCCTCGGAGCTTGGGGGGTTTGCCGGGAATCTCGGTGAACTCGGCGTCGAGTGTGGCCCAACCGGTGGGACGGGCGGCGGTGGTGACCTGCACCAAGGTCCGGTGGTTGGTGGCCAGGGGTTCGTCGTCGAGCGAAACCGCCAGGATCGAGGCGAACGGGTTGGCGGAGTCGATCGCCAGGTCTTTGAGCTTGATCGGCCCGGCCTGATTCAAGAAGCCGCAAGCGCCTTGGGCCTTGGGGGCGTCGACGAGGCAGAGCCCTTTGCCGTAGTCGAGGGTGATCTCGCCCGTGATGCTCCGGACGGTCTTCCTGGCTCGGTCGATCAGGCGAGGGACCTCGGCGGCGATTCGGGTTTGCGACGGGTTCCCCTCGAAGCGGACCTCCACCGGGCCGACGAGGAAGGCCAGGGGGTCGACGCCTGTGGAGATGCTTCGCCGAAGGGGTCCGTTGGGGGCGACCCCGGGGTCTCGGTTGGGGTCGAAGGCGGGGCCCTCGGCGAGGATCGGGTCGTCCCGGTTCCAGATCGAGACGAGCGACCGCTCCTCGTGGACGGCGGGAGTGCCTGGCTTGATGTACCCGCCCCGGAACAAGATCGAAGCGGCGGGGAAACCGCCGAGGATCGTCGGGGTCATCGCCGTCCACTTGGTCAAAGGCTCTTGCCCCTTGACCTTGGCGTAGGGGAAGAATGGGTTCAAGTCGTATTCGGGGTGCGCGTCGGTGAACCAGAAGAACGCATCAACCCCGGTCAGAGAAGGGTACACCGAGGCCAGGAACGGCCCCTCGGCGGCGAAGGCGAGGGGGGCGACCCAGGTGCTCTCCGAGATGATCATCGGGTGGCCGACCACCTGCTTGAGGTTGAACGGCATGGCCCTGGGGTCGACAAGCGCCGACTTTTGCGAGAACTTGTCGCCCGGGTCGATGCGCCATCCGGCATTGGGGCCGAGGTGGACCCCGCCGTTGTAGTAGCGGTTCGCGGCGATCACCTCGACCCCCGAATACGACCAGCGCTCGGCGGCGTCGAGCCGGACGTCGTCGGCCGTCCGCCAGTTGCTCGCGTTGATCAGTTGTCGGCAACCGAGTTCCCCCTTGAAGTACGCCGCCATCCCCTCGTAGAACGAGCGCTGAAGCTCGGCGACGAACGCGAGCTGGTCCCCCGCCCGGCGCCCCGACCCGCCCGCTTGCCGCTGGGCGAGCTGGTAGAGGTCGATCAGGGCCAGGCGGCCCTCGATGGGGGCGTCGCCGGGGAGCTTGGCGTTGTCCCACGCCTTGAGCGCCGAGTCGACCGAGCCATATTTGGTCACGGCCCAGGCGGCGAACTTGCGGGCGAGCTTGGCCCTGGCGGGGGGCTTCATCTGGTCGGCGGTCCAGAACAACAGGCTGTCTTCGTTCTGGATCTGGAGGATGGCGACGGCGGGCTCGTTGAACAGGGGGACCCCGGTGTACGGGTTCTTCCGGGTCAAGAGGGCCTTGGTCCACCCCTTGTAAGCGGCCTGGAGGGCTTCTTCGAAGAAGAGGAGGCCGTAAAGCTCGCCGCTCCCATAACCTTCGATCTTCCACTTCGCGGCGTCGACCGAGTTGGCCCAGTAGGGGGAAATCGTGGTGTAGATCCCTTGGGCCTTGGCGGCGGCGACGTATCGCCAGATCCCGTCGATCTCCTTCTCGTCGACCTCCGAAGGCTTCGAGCCTGGCCCTTTGGGGGTGATCTGGGCGTGGAGCCTGACCATGTTGACGCCCACCCTGGCGAGGAAGCGGACGTTCTGGTCGATCGCCTCGGGGGATTGGCGGAACACCTCGCTGTTGATCGCCCAGAACCGCGCCGGGGCGCCCGAGCCGAGCATGAAGCTGTTGCCGTCGCCCGACAACCCGACGAACCCCGACTGCCCGGCGATCGGCTCGTTGAGCGCCCGGAGGTCGAGCCGGGGTTTCCCTTCGGCCCGGCTCGGCGACTCGCGATAGGAGAACTCCCACCCGTCGTCGCCCTTGCCCTGGGCAGGCCCGGCCGAGGGGACGAACGGGTCGGCCTGGCTGACCTCGACGGTCTCGCCGCAAGAACCGAGCAGGATCGCCAGGGCGGCGAAGAGTCGTCGAGGTCGAAGGGTTCGCATCGGATCAGTACCCTTTGCCTTGCGTCGAGGTCTTCACCCGGGCGAAGAACATGTCGGCGGTGATGAACAAGGTCGACCCATCCGCGCCGCCCCAGCCGACGTTGGCGGTGGCGACTCCAGTGTTGAGCGTCCCCAGGTGAGTCCCGTCGGGGTGGAAGACCAAAACGCCCCCCGGCCCGGTGGCGAAGAGGTGGCCTTTCTTGTCCACCTTGAAGCCGTCGGGAGCCCCTTTGAGCGTCTTCATCCCCCGGGTGGCATCGAAGAACACCCGCCCTTTGCCCAGCGTCCCGTCCTCAAGGACCGGGAACGCCATCCAGACCGCTCGGGAGCCGTCGGAGTTGGCGACGTAGAGGGTCTTCTCGTCGGGAGAGAAGCCGATGCCATTAGGATACGACATCTCCTTGGTCAAGAGCGTCACTTCGCCCGAAGGCTTGAGCCGGTAGACCCCATTGAACGGCAGTTCCTTGAGCGGGCTGTTGTTGCCACCTTCGAGGCCATAAGGGGGGTCGGTGAAGTAGATCGACCCGTCGGAGTGAAACACGGCGTCGTTCGGGCTGTTGAGCCGCTTGCCGTCGTAGCGGTCGACCAACGTCGTGAACGTCTTGTCGGCTTCGAGCCGGGCCAATCGTCGGTCGCCGTGCTGGCACAAGATCAGCCGCCCTTGGCGGTCGAACAACAGGCCGTTGGAACCCGGCTCGCCCCCTCGGGGTTCTTTGCCGGTGTAGCCGCTCGGCTTGAGGAACAGCTTGGGCGGGCCTTCGCCGTCCTTCCAGCGCATCACCGAGTTGGGCGGGATGTCGGAGAAGAGCACGGAAGAATCACGAGCGTCCCAGACCGGCCCCTCGGACCACTCATACCCTTCGCCGAGGATTTCCATCGTCGCCCCCGGCGGAATCAACTGGTCGAACCGGGGGTCATGCCGCTCGATCGTCCCCAACGCCCGACCCGGCGCGGGGGCCGTGCTCGAACCCTTGACGGAGGTGTCCACTTCGCGGTCCTGGGCCTTAACCTGCGAGAAACAGGCCAGACCGAACGCCAAGATGCAAACGGGTCGAACCAGGTTCATGGATGGTTCCCGGAGAGGGGTGAATTGAACTGGGCCACGGAGGAAACACGGATGGGACACGGATAAAACATCAAGAATTTTTCTGATCCGTGTCCCATCCGTGTTCATCCGTGGCCGCTTTGGTTTTTCCGCGCCGGCCCCCAGCGTAGTCGGGCGCGGACCCCCGGGCAATGGGGCGACTTCGGCTGGCGATTCGTGGTCGTTCACCGAGCGCCGAGTCCTGGCAGTCATGGGGGGATTTGGCTATCCTGTCTATGAACTGGCCAGGCGGTCATGGCTCGACGCGAACTTGATGAAATCGCGGGTGGACGAGGGTGTTCTTCAATCTTGGAGGTGGGGGCGATGGACAAGCGGAACTGGCTCGACGCCATCGCCGGGAAGTATCGCGATGACGGTTTTGACGTGGTCGTCGAACCCGGAGTCGCGGACTTGCCATCCTTCATTGTCGACGATCCGGTCGATATCTTGGCCCGGAAAGGGGGTCGAATCATCACCTTCAAGGTCAACGAGGAAGCGGCACCCGACGACGAGCCGTTTGAATTGGCCGCCGAGTTCGGGATCGACTCCGCGTTGTCACTCATCGAAGAAGTCGAGATGCTGCTCAACCCGCTGACATTGAGGTCGGCACTCGTCATGGCATGGTCCGCGTTCGAGGCGGCTGCCAGGGTGACGTTGCAACCCGGCTCGACGGCGTTCGCCGGCTCTTCCGCGAAAATAGTGATCGACCAGTTATTGAGCCGGGCGTTGATCTCCGACGAGGAGTCTCATACCTTGTCGCAGTCCTTGTCTTTCCGAAACGTCGCGGCTCATGGTGGTCGCCCCGACGATCTCCCCCCGGATTTGGCCCCGGCGGTCCTTTCGATCGCCAGGCGGCTCCTCGAACGCGCCGGGGTCCACTCGAAGATCCATTTGGGGGAGACCATTGGTGTCGGCATCGTCCGAGAAGGGCGCGACCCGGCGACATTCGAAAGTCTCGTCGAGGGGGCAAACCGGGTTTTGCTCGATCTTTTGGGGCGGTGGCGAGACGGAGTTTCGGTCAAGTGGGACTTGGCGGAAGGTGCTCGCAATCGCCCGGTCCTGGTATTAAAGCTGTCCGACGTCACCGGGACCGTGTCGGCGACATTCGAACCTTCCGAGTTTGCCAACCTTGAAGTGCTGGAGAGTCGCTTGAGTTGGTTATGGGGGGATCTGCTGGAGATTCGTTCACACAGCCAGGTCGAACGCCTGTTCCGTTGGCCGGAAATGCGATCTGTTACTCACCCCGTGGCGTAAGACCATGCCTTCATCCCCCACAGAACGCATCAATGAGTTGGCTCAAGCGACGGCGACACTCTTTGAGCGGCTGGACAACGTCCGTAGTGAAATGGTGGTTCATGGAAGTAGGCTTGACCGAAACCAGGATTCCCTCCATGAACTCAAGCGAACCGTCGCCGTCATCGAGGAGCGGCTGACCGAGATGAAGAAGCGAGTCGAAGAGGATAGTCGAAGACGATCGGCGCTCATCCCCTCCCTCGTCGGCGCTGTCATCGGAGGAGTTCTTTCGTTCCTCGGGCAACTCGCGATCCAATGGGTTCGTTCCCGACCCTCTTAAGAAGAGGCCAAGATGGCCCGTCATATCGCTCGGAACCTGTTCGGCGACCCCGAGGAACCTCCGGCGGGCTTGGGCGAACCTCCGCCCGACTCCGTCGACCTCGACGCCCCCTTGGCCGAGCGGATGCGGCCTCGGACGTTGGAGGAGTATGTGGGGCAGGGGCACCTGGTCGGGGAAGGGCGGATGGTCCGCAAGCTCCTGGTCGGGTCGGGGCCTTCGCCGAGCTTGATCCTCTGGGGCGGGCCGGGGACGGGCAAGACGACTTTGGCTCGGCTTTTGGCCCGGCAGTCGAAGGCTCGGTTCGCCTCGGTCTCGGCGGTTTTGGCAGGGGTGAAGGATCTCCGGGAGGTCATCGCGCAGGCCAAAGACGCGCGGAAGGTCGGCGAGCGGACGGTGTTGTTCGTCGACGAGATCCACCGGTTCAACAAGGGGCAGCAGGATGCGCTGCTCCCCGCCGTCGAGGACGGGACCGTCACCCTGATCGGGGCCACGACCGAGAACCCTTCGTTCGAGCTGAACGCGGCGCTGCTCTCGCGAGCCCGAGTCCTGCCGCTCAACCCTTTGACCGAGGGCGACATCCTCACCATCCTCCGCCGAGCCCTGGGCGACGAGGTCCGGGGGCTGGCCGCACTCCGGCCGGAATGGACGAAGGACGACCTCGACCATCTGGCGCGGGCCTCGGGCGGTGATGCCAGGGTGGCTTTGACGGCCCTGGAGTCGGCGGTCCACGCGACCGAGCCCGATCCCTGCGGACAACGGAAAGTGGGCCGGGAAACCCTGATCGAAGCCCTGGGCCGGGCCAGGTTCGCCTATGACAAGGGGGGCGAGGATCATTACAACCTGATCTCGGCCCTGATCAAGTCGCTCCGGAACTCCGACCCCGACGCCGGGCTGTACTGGCTCGCCCGCCTGATCGAAGGGGGGGCCGACCCGATCTTCATCACGCGGAGGCTCTGCATCCTCGCCTCGGAGGACGTCGGCCTGGCCGACCCGCAGGCGATGGTCCAGGCGGTGGCGGCCTCTCAAGTGGTCCAGTTGATCGGCCTGCCCGAAGGGCTTTACCCGCTGTCGCAGGCGGTGATCTACCTGGCGAACGCCCCGAAGTCGAACGCCGTGAAACGAGCCTACTTCGCCGCCCTCGAAGACGCCGCCGCGACGGCGAGGGAGCCGGTCCCGCTCCACCTCCGCAACGCCGTGACCCCCTTGATGAAGGCGACCGGCTACGGCGAAGGCTACCGATACGCCCACGACGACCGCGCCGCCAAGGACGAGATGCCTTGCTTGCCCGGATCGCTCCAGGGGCGAGTCTACTTCGAACACAAATCTCTTGAGCCACCGATGGAACACGGATGAAACACGGATCGGAGGAATTCTAACGCTCTGATCCGTGTTCCATCGGTGGCTCAATCTCTCTTTTTGACGAAGGAGACAGCATGGCCGCTCGACCGCTTACCCTGGGCTTTCCGCTTCGCCTCTCGATTTTTGGCCTGGCGGTCCTGGCCACCCCCGCGCTCAGGGCCGAGGTGAAGGTGAACGGGTTGTTCGCCGATCACATGGTCCTCCAGCGCGACGCGAAGGTGCCGGTCTGGGGGACCGCCGAACCGGGCGAGGCGGTGTCCGTCGCGATCGATGGGCGGGAGGCTTCGGCCCGGGCCGACGCTTCGGGGCGGTGGCGGGCGACGCTCGGACCGCTCAAGGCGGGCGGGCCGCACGACCTGACCATCACCGGCAAGACCACGCTGACGATCCGAGACGTCCTCGTCGGCGAGGTCTGGGTCTGCTCGGGCCAGTCGAACATGGCTTATCCGCTGGGGTCGTTGAAGACGACCGCTTTCGCCAAGGACGTCGACGCGGGCGACGACCCGTTCTTGAGGCAGGGGAGGGTGCCGAACCGGGCCTCGATCGAGCCGGTCGACGACCTCGCGGTGAAGTGGGTCGCCTACGGGCCGGAGACGGCGAGCGGCTTCACCGCCGTCGGATACTTCTTCGCCCGCGAACTCCGACGAGAGCTGAACGTCCCGGTCGGCCTGATCTTCTCGGCGCGAGGGGGGACCTCCGCCGAAAGCTGGACCAGCCGAGACGCCCTGGCCTCGGTCCCCGACTTCCGCGATCGGGCGGAGTCGCAGGTCGCCAACCTCCGGACCCTCCCCGGGCGCATCCGGACCTTCCCAGCCTCGATCGACGCCTGGGAGCGGAGCAACGGGCGAGGCGACCTCGGCCTCGACGACGACCATCGACGCTGGGCCGACCTCGACGTCGACCCGTCGAGTTGGACCCCAACCCGGCTCAACACCCCCTGGAAGGATGCCGGGCTCCCCGACGGCGGGATCGTCTGGCTCCGATACTCGTTGGAGGTCCCGCCCGAGGCCGCCGGCAAGGACTTCCGGTTCGACCTCGGGTTCGTCGACGAGCAGTCCGAGGCGACGTTCTTCAACGGCGTCAAGCTCGGCGAGTCGGGCCGGAAACCGCCCGAATATCTGAGCCGATACGTCGGCTACGCCGTCCCGGGCCGACTGGTCAAGGCCGGGAAGAATGTCGTGGCGATCCGCTTCAAGGCCAATACCGGCGACAAGCCGGGGCTGGCGCGTCGGGCCGACACGCTCGGGTTCCGGTCGCTCGGCTTGAGAAGACTACCCGACGATGCCGCCATGCGCGTCGAGGTCGCCTTCCCCCTTTTGAACGATCAGGCCAGGGCGGACCGACCGCTCAGCCCTCGCGGGGACTCGGTGCATACCTCGGGCAACCTGTTCAACGCGATGATTCACCCGCTGATCCCCGCTTCGATCCGGGGGGTCGTCTGGTATCAAGGCGAGCAGGACGCCGGTCGCGCCTTCGCCTACAGGACGCTCTTGCCGCTGATGATCCGAGATTGGAGGGCGCGGTGGGGACAAGGAGACTTCCCGTTCCTGATCCAGCAACTCCCCAACTGGCAGGCGATCCAGGACCAGCCCGAGGAAAGCGACTGGGCCGAGATGCGCGAGGCGCAGGCGATGACCGCGAGCGACGTCCCGAACTGCGCCCTGAGCTGCGCCATCGAAGTTGGCGACCCCGACGACGTCCACCCCGCCAACAAGCCCGAGGTCGGGCGCCGCCTGGCCTTGGTCGCGCTGGCGAAGGCCTACGAAAGGCCGATCGAAAGCTCCGGCCCGGAGTACGCTTCGATGGGCGTCGAGGGCTTGGCGATCCGCCTCCGGTTCCGGCACGCCGAGGGGCTTCGGTCGTCCGACGGCGGCCCGCTCAGGCGGTTCGCCGTGGCGGGGGCCGATCGCCGCTTCGCCTGGGCCGAGGCGAAGGTTGAAGGCGATTCGGTCGTCGTGTCGAGCCGGGACGTCCCCAAACCCGAAGCCGTCCGATACGCCTGGGCAAGCAGCCCCGAAGGGTGCAACCTCACCAACGCCACCGGCCTCCCGGCCTTCCCGTTTCGGACCGACCAATGGCCCGGCCGGACCGAACTCCGCAAGTGATCCCGACCAGGAAAGCTTATCAGCCACGGATGGAACACGGATCAATTGCTTTTGGTGATTCTGATCCGTGTTCCATCCGTGTTTCATCCGTGGCCGCTTCGATCTGCTGGAATTTTCGTTCAATACGAGTCGGCCGAGAGGACCTCGCCGTTGGCCATCGTCGCCAAGGCCCACCAGGCGGTGGTGCTGATGGTAGACTTGATGGCCCGGACCGAGCCGTCCATCATGAGGCTGTTGATGACGCCCGGGTGTCGGCTCCCGGCGGTGATGGCGTCGTCGTTGCTGTCGGAGTTCGCCGAGGCCCCATAGTCGCAGCTCCAGGTGTTCGGCGGCATCACATGGCAGTATCGGGTCTGCGACGACCGGCCCCACCACCAAGCGGCGCCGAACGGGAAGCCTCCGCCGAGATCCGAGGGCGTGGGGGGTTGGGCGAAGCAGTTCTGGTAGTCGGTCATCACGTTGTTGGAGTTGGCGACCTTCAGCCTCGACGGCGACGAGGGAGGCTTCTGCGTGTCGAAGGTGCTCGACGTGGTGCCGATCCCCTTGACGATCTCGCTGAAGGCGACGGTGTTCGAGGTCCCGTCGGTGATGTTGCTCAGCTTCGAGTTCCATCCCAGGGCGGCGAACGGGCCGCCCAAAGGTCCCGGGCTGTTGCCGACGGTCGTCTTGCTCGTGCCGCCGAAGCTCCCGGCGTCGGCCCCGGCGTTGGAGGCGTATTTGGTTCCCCCGAAGGCGGGCATGATGGTGATCCGGTTCGAGTCGGACGGGCAGAGGAACGAGGCGATCATCGTCGTCTCGACCGTCGAGTTCGCCCGGTTCAGGCTATTCCAGAACGGGTTCAGGCCGCAATTGCTGAAGTTGCAAGCGTTGTAAAGCGACGACTGCTCCATGTACGGGAGCATCATCAAGAGCGACGACGGGGCGCTCCGGACGTACGAAGAAGTGGCCGGCTCGCCCCAGGGGATGGCCCAAGCGGAGCTTTCGTAATTGAAGATCGCCAGGCCGATCTGCTTGAGGTTGTTGACGCACTGCGCCCGCCTCGCCGCCTCGCGGGCCGCCTGCACCGCCGGCAGGAGCAAGGCGATCAAGACCGCGATGATCGCGATGACCACCAACAGCTCGATCAGGGTGAAACCTCGGGAAACCTTCCGAAACTTGATCATCGCAGACTCCAGGAGAGAGATGGATCTTCGAAGAAACCTGAGTGGTGACGAGATGGGGTGCGGGAAGTGGAGGACTCTCGGACGATTCCCAGAAATTCATTGCACATTTCAAATTGCAGGTCGCAGAGCATTAAGAAATAACCAATCTGCAATCTGCAATCTGCAATCTGCAATCTGCATAGGAGTTACGCAGTTGATTTTTAGCCACGGATGGAACACGGATAAGAAAGGTACTTTTTATCTGATCCGTGTTCCATCCGTGGCTCAATTCGATCGAACTGCGTAACTCCTACTGCAATTTGGAATGCATTAAAATTCCCGGGATGTATCTCAGAGGTTCGTCGCGAACGTCTTGATCAATGACACCCGGCCTCGCTCGGCGAGCCCTCGGATCTCGTCGGGGCCGAGCGACCGGCCCCAGACGGCGAACTCGTCCATCCGTCCCCGAAGCCCTCGCCTCGGGGAGTTGGTCTCGCCGGCGAACGGGACGTAGTTGCCCAGGCTGCACGCCCCGGGCTTGACCGGGTTCTTGGGGCTGTTGAGCCGGGTCTCGGCGGCGAGTTCGCCGTTGACGTACATCCGGCCCGACGACATCCCCCGCATCACCACCAAGGCGACGTGGGCCCACTGGCCGAGCGGGACGGGGACGCGGGGGTCGCTTCGCTTCCATGACGTCGACCTGGTCAGCGAGTGCGCCCCGAGGTGGAGGTCGCCCGAGCGCTCGACCTGCCAGTGGAGGTCGCCAGGGTCCCAGCCGTCGGAGTTCAAGATCGCGTTGAGCGGGTAGTCGAGCCGGTCGACGTTGATCCAGGCGGCGATGGTGAAGTCGTTCAAGGTCCCGGGGATCGTCAGCTCGACGGTGTCGGCGTCGTTGTCGAAGAGGAGGGCCTTCTTGCCCGGCCATCGGCCCGAAACCCAGCGCGCCCCCTTGATCCGCCCGTTCGCCCGCCGGGGGCCGGTCGCGTGGTCGCGGAGCAGTCGGTCGTCGCCGGGGTCTTCCAGGAACGGGTAGTAGCAGACCAGGGCGGAGTCGAGTCGGAATCCCGATTGCCATCGGACCCAGCGCTCGAAGTCGAGGGTGCTCGGGTCGGGGAACAGCGTCGAGTCGGCCCAGCCCGCCGATCGCGACTTGCCGTCGGCCACCCGGACCGCGTTGCCCGAGACGACGCTGGAGATCCGATCGCCCCGAGGCGACTTGAGGTCGACCCGCCCCGTGAAGACGTGGAGCTCGCTTTCGAGCCGGTCGGACCGGACGCTGACGCCGAACTCGGTGCCGAGGTCCTCGTAATCGACGCTCGGGGCCTTGACCGTGAACCCGTGCGCCGAGTCGGGGACGACGGCCCGGAGCACGCCTTGCTCCAGGCTCATGTGCATCGCGTCGAGGATCGTGAACCGCGCCGGGGACCGGCAAACGACGTCGGCCCCGTTGGAGAACCGGAGGTGGACCGTCCCGGCGTCCAAGCGATAAACCCCCGGGCCGAAGCCCACGTCCTTCGGCCCCGCACCCGGGGCGAACGTGGCGTTCACCTCGTTGACCAGGAGGGCGACGACGGGCGGCTCGATCGTCGACTTGGATGACGCTGCGGGCGGGACGAGCGCGACCGTTGCTTGTGGTCGACGATCCCTGGTCGCCAGGGCGAGCGCGGCGACGGCACAGGCCGAGGCGGCGATCGCCCAGGGGATGAGCTTCGACCCCGGTCGCCTCGCTCGGCCCGTTCCGATCCTCCGCTCGATCCCTCGGACGAAATCGAGGCCGTGATCCTCGGACTCGAGTTGGAGCGCCAGGGCGTCGACGAAAGAGCGGTCGTCCGCCCCGATGCCCTGACTCTGGCGGATCAGGTCGTCGACTTCGAGGAGCCGGCTCATCTCGGCCCGGAGCGATGCGTCCCCTCGGAGCGCCTCGGCCAAGCGGGTGATGTCCTCGGGCTCGGGCTCGCCGTCGAGGTAGCGGGCCAGCGCGGCGTCGAAGGCTTGTCGGTCGGTCGCGGTCATGTTCGGTTCGCTCCCGAGCCTGGGTTGAGGCGACGCTCGATGCACACCATGAGTCCTCGCCGCAACCGGAGCAGCGTCTGGCGGATCTGGTTCGAGGGGCACCCCATCCGGCTCCCGATCTCGCCGGGACTGAGGTCCTCGAAGTAGCGTTGCCGGATCAGGGCGATGCTCGACCTGGGGAGTTCGCCGAGGCAAACCCGGAGCGCCGAGACTTCTTCATCCTTCAAGAGAATCACCTCGTGGGTTTCCGGGTCGCCGTGGGCTTCAATCAGCAAGTCCGTGAGGTGGTCCGAGACGATCTTGTTCCGACGGGTTTCCTTCCGACGCTCGTTCGCCACGAGCCTCCGGGCGATCTGGCGGACCCAGGCCCCGAAGTTCCCCCCCTCGCGGTCGAACTCCCCAAGCTTGCCCAACGCAATGACCAAAGTGTCTTGCGCAAGGTCGTCGACGACCTCCGAGCGCACGCCCAAGGCACGTATGGATGCCCTCAGGCGAGCTTGCTCGAGCCCGACCTGCTCCAGGAACCACGAATGATCATCCACACGGATTGCCGAAGAAGTGAGGCGCGTCAGAAATCCGCTCCGACACAAGACTGTAATGTCGGGGGAATCCTCCCCGTTACGCGAGAAGGCCCAATTTTCGCCCCAACCGGCTCAACCGACGACACTTCCGCTGTTCGTGAAGACCTCCGCCCTGTCACGATGGGGTTGGAGAATTTTGCCCTTCGAGGGCGAATTGCCCCTTCAGATCGAGCGATCTGGCCTGATCCATCCACGGTTTTCACGCAAGAAACAGCCATGTTAAACTATGATTGCGTTTGATTCTCGGACAATCGAAAAGATTTAGTCGGGGAAACCCCTGGAACCTTTCGCTTTTTCTCGATAAAAGAGGAGGAGACTCTAATATTCTGATGGGCTTGAGTAAGCGGTTTCAGGAAATTTCGATCCATCTCCGCGATCTTCCCGGCGAGTTTGCGACGAATTGTCGGCGTGTCTCTTTGTTTTATTCGGTGCCCAGATTTTTCGGCGTGGCGGTGTTGGGGCGACATTGCCGGACTTTCGGCAACCCCAGACGCATGAGCCAAGATGATTCAAAGGCGCCCAAGCGACGAGGGTCCCTGAAAATGAGCCAATTCGCAATCGAAGACCTATTCCGAACGGCGGCCGGCGACGGGGTGACGATTCCGTGGCGGACGCCAAGTCCATCGATGGATTCCAACGAGATCCTCAAAGCCTGGAGCATCGAGCGCGGTCACAGCATCGAGTGCGAGCTGCTCCTGAAGTTGTTGAGGAAGGCGATCGCGCGGTCGCTTCGAAACAACGCGACACAATCGGCGACCGAGCGGCGAAATACCCGAGACTTGATCCGCCAGATCGACGGTCGGCTGAAAAACAGCCCGTCAAGTCGGACTTGATCTGGTCCCGGTCGATCCGCGACAATCGGAGTCCCGCCAGTGGGGCGAACCCGTCACTCCACTTCCCCGGAGTCGATGGCTCGATGATCGTCGGATCAAGGGGCTGATTTGTTCCACTCGGAAAGCTTCACGATCGCCTCGAAGGGGCGAGAAACCCTAGAGATCACCGACCAGATTGCGCGGGTCGTCCGGGATTCCGGCGCGATTCGAGGCGTTTGCTCGGTCTTCGTCCACCACACCAGCGCATCGCTGATCCTCTGCGAGAACGCCGACCCCAGCGTCCGGTCGGACCTCGAGCGATTCTTCCACCGGCTCGTCCCCGATGGCGACCCTTTGTTTCGCCACACGCTCGAAGGCCCCGACGACATGCCCGCGCATGTCCGGTCGATCCTGACCCAGGCTTCGGTCTCGATCCCGATCGCCTCGGGCCGCCCCGACCTGGGGACCTGGCAAGGCGTCTTCCTGTTCGAGCACCGGGCGCACCCGCACAGTCGCAAGATCACCGTCTCGATCGTCGGCGAACCGGCTTCATGATGGCGACCTGGCTCGCCTGGATCGTGGCCGGGGCCGGCGGGGTCGGCTCGATCCTCTGGATCGGGCACCTCGCGCACCTGATCCGCCACCGGAAGCTGGCCGTCTACCTGGCCGACCTCGAACCACCCCCGGCTCGCGGACCCGAAGGTTCGAGCGTCGCCCTGATCGTCGCCGCCAGGGACGAGGCGGGCGGGGTCGAGGCCGCCGTCCGATCGATGCTGGCCGAGGTGGAATCCGACCCCCAGGCCCGCCTGATCGCCGTCGACGACCGGTCGACCGACGGGACGGGCGCCATCCTCGACCGGTTGGCCCAAGGCCACCCCCAGCTCTCGGTCGTCCATGTCGCCGAGTTGCCCGACGGCTGGCTCGGGAAGAACCACGCGGTCCAGGTCGGCTCGGAGTCGCCGGGGGCCGACGCGGTTTGGCTCCTGCTCACCGACGCCGACGTGGTGTTCCGGCCCGGGGCGGTCCGCAAGGGGGTGGGCTTCGCCGAGGGGGCGGGGGTTGACCAGATCACCGTGGCCCCCGAGGTCGTCACCCGGTCGGGGGGCGAGCGGATGTTCCTCGGCTTGTTCGGGCTTTTGTTCTCGATGCACGCCCCGGTCGGTCGCTTGGGAGACCGGCGGAGCCGCGCCCACGTCGGGATCGGCGCGTTCACCCTCGTCCGGGCCGAGGCGTTCCGGGCGATCGGCGGCTTCCGCCACCTGAAGCTCTCGGTCGACGAAGACATGAGATTGGGCCAGGCCCTGAAGTATGCGGGCTATTCGATGCGGCTTCTGATGGGGCGAAACGCGGTGTCGGTTCGATGGCAGGTGGGAACTTGGGGGATGATCCGAGGGCTCGAGAAGAACCTCTTCGCCGCGTTGAACTTTCGACTCGCCCAGGTCGCCCTGGCGGCGGCGGGGATCTTGGTGCTCGGGGTCGCGCCCTTCGCCGCGTTGTTCGCGGGGCCGACCGGGACGCGGATCATCGCCGGGGCCGGGGTCGGGGCGATCATCGCGATCCTCGCGGCCTCCGGTCGGCAAAGCCGGATCGGTTGGTACTACGCTTTTTTGTTGCCCGCCGCTTCGATCTTGATGCTGGTCGCGCTGGGGCGGTCGGTCGCGTTGACGCTGATCCGGGGCGGGGTGGACTGGCGAAACCACCTCTACCCGCTCTCGGCGTTGAAGGCCCACATCGAGGAGCGCGATGCCTGGCTCGAAGAGGTCTGGCGGTCGACGCGATGACGCCGAAAAGCCGAAGGGTCTCGGCCGGCGCGAATCCTGGCGAGACCCTTCGGTTCGATCGGTCGAACAGGGCTTGATCCCATGTCCGGCACCGGAGCCGAGCCCAGACTTCCGCCAGACGGCAATCAGGTACGGTTATCTGGGCTCACCAAATTCTATAACATGACAATTCTCGGTGTCAATCGGTTGCGGCGTCGTGATGTGGTCACTCTTCGGGTCCACCCTGATCGCACCATACTGATAGTTTGCACACAACAAGAGCCGCGATCCTAGTGAATTTCCCGCGATTTTTAGGCTTAAACACGATCATCGCGCGGAATGAGGGGAATTCACGGATATTCTCAGTCAAGGGCCAAAGTGTTGGCGCTGGAGGATTGACCGAAGTTGTCGTTCGCAAAAAACTTGTGGAGTCCGTCAAGAAATCTTTTCGATTATCGATGTTCAAGCAATTTGATTCTCGGCTATGGTAATATTGTGCAGGTTTGACAAGCTTAGCTCGCTTGGCCAGCACCGGAAGCTTCGACGCATCTCATCCAGACGGCAAATCAGGTGAGGGATGCGACGGAGGAACCACCATGTGGTTGATCAGCCTCCTGTCGGCCGCTTCGGAACATCTGACGAGCACCGGATCGTGTCTTGTTGCGTGCCTGGCCTTGGTGCTCGCAACCTACGTCATCAGGCATCTCATTGATGCCGCCGACTACGTCAAGATCAAGTCGAACAACTTCGAGGGGGAATACCGACCCCGACATCGGGTCCGCCACAAGAGGCCGACCGTGAAGAGTTAATCTTTTAGCCACGGATGGAACACGGATGGAATACGGATAAGAAAATTTTTCTTGATTTATCTATGTTTCATCCGTATCCATCCGTGGCTAAGTTTTTTTGGATCGTCTCAGTCAAGAACTTCGATGGTGGATCGAAGTCCTGAGAGGGCCGGGAGGGATTCGAGGGCCTTGCGGACGGCTCGCTTTTGGTAGAACTTGACTCCTCGAACCTGGACGGCGGCGTTTTTTTGCTCGACACGGACCTCAACCGTCCGGGCTCGGTCGCCGACGGCGTCGCGGGCTTGCTTCTCGATCCGCTTTTTCAAGGCGACTTCGGCGGCGGCTTTCGCCTTAACGTCTTCGAGCGGCAAGCCGACATCGCGTCCCGAGGCGATCGCCCCGGCGGTCGAAGGTCGGGTGTTCAGCGAGTGGGGCGGGACGACGACCGGACCGGGGAACAGGCCAAAAAATCGACCACGACGAGGGGGCGGGGCGATCGGCTCGGATCGACGGGCGGGGGCCGAGGGGGTTATCGTCCGTCGGGGGGTAGAACCGGGGAGAGGAGGTTGGGACTGGTCGTCGATGGTCGGGTCTTCGATCGCGGTCAGCCCCGAGGCTGGTGATCGAGGCGAACTGGCCCTGCCTTGCGTCGGCGAGGGCGACCCGCTTCGCATCTCGACCGGACCATCAAGAGTCAACTCCGAGCCTGGGTGCTGGTCGAGGGCGGACCGGCTCGACTCGCGATCCCAATTGGTCGCGTCATCGGGCGACGCAAAGGGAGATCGGCGAAGGCCCGGAGCAGGCCCCGCCAGTCCAGGCAAAGCCAGCACGGCGGTCGAGGGGGCGGGTGGCGGTGAAGAGGGCGGGACCGTCGAGGGGACGGCAACGGGGGTGGGAGTCGGGGTCGAAGTGATCGCCGCCCGGGTTGGGTTGACGAGGCGAGGGGGGTTGGCCGAAACGGGCGCGTCGAGCGGCGGGACCAGGTCGGGGCGGTCGTCGTCACCCGCTCGGGTCGGAGCGGTGACAACCATCAAGGAGAGGAGGAACGCGAACCCCAACCGTTCGGGGGCGAGCAAGTGCCGATGGGTTGGGGTGGGGTTCGACCGGAGGTTGCTGCCAGTTGGTCGCATGACGGGTCCTCGACGAAGCGGAGCCGCTGTCTTTATGATGAGAAGGGTCCGCTTCGTGGGAAAGATCGGCAAAATCGCTCGGGTCCGATTAACGATTTGAAGCCGGGGCGTCAAGGGCAGGTACGGTCATGCGGGTTGAGTCGAATGTCGCGGTCATCACCGGAGCGTCGAGCGGACTGGGGGCAGAGATGGCCCGGCAACTCGCCCGGATGGGCTGGAAAGTCGGCCTGATCGCAAGGCGGGCGGTCGAGCTGGGCCAGGTCGCCGAGGAGATCCGCCTCGAAGGGGGGACCGCTTCGGTCGCGCCCGCCGATACCACCGACGCCGAGGCGACGGCCGCCGCGATCCGACGGATCGTCCGCCAGCTTGGCCCGGTCGACCTCCTGATCGCCAATGCCGGGGTCGGGCTCGACCTCTCGGCCCGGGACTTTTCTGCAGAGAACTTCGCCAAGATGGTCCAGGTCAACCTCGTCGGCCCGGCGATCGCCATCGAGACCGTCATGCCGTCGATGATCCTCCGAGGCTCGGGGCGGATCGTCGGGATCAGCAGCCTGGCTGGATACCGGGGCTTGCCCGGGTCGTGTGGTTATTCCGCCACCAAGGCCGGGTTGACCGCCCTCCTCGAAGGGCTTCGACCCGAGTTGAAGCGGCTGGGGGTGGCCGTCACGGTGGTCCACCCCGGCTATGTTCGGACGCCGATGACCGAGGGCCAGGCCCGCCCGCAACCATTCCTGATGGCCGTCGAACCTGCGGCCCGGATCATCCTTCGAGGGGTCCTGGGGAACAAGCCTCGGGTCGACTTCCCCGGTCCGATGGTCGCCTTGCTCAGCCTGGCCCGGATCTTGCCCGACCGAGTTTACGACCCGGTCGCCGCCCGGATCTTGCTCGGACCGCCGGCTCGATTGTCGAAGAATGGTCGATGAACTCGATCAATAAGCGGGAGGGGCCGACGAGGGAGTGCCGACGACGATCTGTTTGAGTTCGCCGAAGAGGCCGGAAGGAACCCCGACGAACGCGGCGGCGGCCGTCTTGACCGCCTTGTTGCTGTTGGTGTTGTCGTAATATTGCTGGGGCTTGCGGAACAGCGGGTGGCGATCGACGAAGCCCAGTTGCTTCGGCGGAGGGGTCGCTGTGGAGGCTGGCGGGTCGTCGATGGTGGCGACGGCGGAGTCGGTCGGCTCGGTGGTGAGCGCGGGTTCGCTCGAACTGGACGCGGAGGAACCTCGGATCGACCGCCTCGCCGGCGCTGTGCAGCCGATCTGTGTCGTCAAGCTCATCAAGACGATCGCCAGCAAGAGGACCAGCGGTTTGGAATAGCCTCGCATCGCTCCACCCGAGCCTTTCGTTCGCGGCGGTAAGTCGGTCGCAATCGCGAGCCGAGCCGTGATTCATCGCCGCGACCACTTTAAGCATAGCCCACGGGCCAACTCGATCAGGGGAATTGGCGAGCCGAGGGGGTTCCGAATGTAACGCACCAATAGGAAGCGCCAGCTTGCGCGATCGCGCGGCCGACGCCGATCTCGGAGTAGTCCCCCAGGATATTCCGGCGATGGCCGGGGCTTTTCATCCAGGCCGACATCACCAGGTCGACGCGATCAAACCCATAAGCCACGTTCTCCCCGGCGCCTTGAAATGAGTAGCCGACTCGCTTGATCCGGTCGAACGGCGACGACCCGTCTCCCCCTCGGTGGGCCATCCTCCCCCGACGAGCCATGTCGTCGGCGTGGCCTTCGGCGGCGATCGACAACTCGGGGTTGAGCGCCAACGCGGGCAACTTCCGCCTCGACCGCTCGGCGTTGTGGGCGTCGAGGACCGCCCGGGCCACCTCGGAGTCGAGGGGCGAACTCGACTCGGGCGCGGGGGCGACCGAAGGCCCAGGCGACGGTCGAAGCGCCGAGCAAGACGCCGAGAGTGCGCAAGCCACGAGGGTGGCCGCGAGTCTCGCGGGCGTCGGGCGAGTGGGTCGGGGGAAGAGGAACAGCTTTCGGCTCATGATCTTTTTGTTGTCGGACCACCGCCTCGATCGGCTCGAATCAATCGGGAAGCTCGAAAGGGGATTGCAGATCGCAGGATTGCAGATCGCAAAAAACTCGGAAAGTGTGACTCTTCGATCCTCTTGCAATTTGCGATTCTGTCATTTGCAATTTTTGATCTTGCAGCATCTCCAGATTCAAAACCTAGATCCAGCTCGAACCGGTGGGCTAGGCTGATCGGGAGATTCTGCCGATAATGAGATGATGTCCTCGTCAAGCCGTCGAAATCGAAGGGCGGCGAGCGACTCCGGGGCGAAAGGTCGAGGGGTGTTGATGATCGATGACCCGGGCGCGGAGTTCGTGGCCTTCGACCTCGAAACGACCGGGTTGTCCCCCCAGGTCGATCGGGTCATCGAGATCGGCGCGGTTCGGTTTGTCGCTTCGGGGCAGGTCGTGGCGACGTTCGAGCGGCTGGTCAACCCGCTCCGGCCTTCGGGGGCGGCGTCGCTCTCGATCCACCAGATCAGCGACGAGATCCTGGCCCAGGCCGAGACCGCCGCAGCCGTCTTGCCCGACTTCGTCGCGTTCCTCGGCGACCCGAGGACAACGACCTTGCTGGCGCACCACTCGGCCTTCGACGCGGGTTTCCTCGGCCGAGAACTGGTCCTTGCGGGGATACCACTGCCCGAGCATGACGTGATCGACACCCTGGCCTGGGCTCGGAGGCGATGGCCCAACTTCGGGTCGCACAAGCTGGAAGCCCTGGCCAGGCGACTCGGCTTGGAGGACGGACAAACGCACCGGGCTTTGGTCGACAGCGACCGGGTCCGGCGGATTTTTCTGGCGTTGGTGGAAGACGAGGGCCGGGGTGAACCGGCCCCGCTCGCCTACCCGATCTTCGATGGCGCGGGGCCGCCGCCGGTCCCGAGGGGGTGGCACAACGTCGCCGAGGCGATCGGCCGCGACGAGGTCGTTCGGATCGAATACGCCGGGGGCACCCGAGGGTTGAAACCGCGCGACATCAGCCCGAAGCGATTCACCCACCGAGGGGGGGTCGCCTACCTGGTCGCCGTTTGCCACCTCGACCGCAAGGTCAAGGAGTTCCAGATCGACCGGGTCCGGAGTCGCCAGGTGATCGGCCCCGAGGCTTGATCCGGAGGTGGAGCTTTGGCGAAGTTGCTGGTCAGCGTCCGCTCGGTGATCGAAGCCAGGGCCGCGCTCCGGGGTGGGGCGGCGGTGATCGACATCAAGGAGCCAAGCCGGGGTCCGCTCGGCCGTGCGAGGGCCGAGGTCTGGCGCGCGATCCGACTCGAAGTCCCCGAGGACGTCCCCGTCAGCGTCGCCCTGGGCGAACTCGCCGACCTGGAACCCGGTTCGGTCCCCCTCGAAGACCTCGACGGGATCGCGTTCCGCAAGGTCGGACCGGCGAGGATGGGCCAGGGCTGGACCGCCCGGTGGGACCAGGTACGTCGCCTCGACGATGCCCAAACCGGTTGGGTGGCCGTCGCTTACGCCGATTGGGAGCGATCGGAAGCGCCGAACCCCGACGACGTGATCGCCGCCGCACTCCTCGCCGAGGATTGCCCGGGGGTGCTGATCGATACCTGGGACAAGACCCTCGGATGCCCGATCGAGGTTTCGGACCTCTGGCGCACTCGGATCGCGCGGGTCCAGGGGTCGGGGCGGTTCGTGGCCTTGGCGGGGCGACTCGACCTGCCGAGCATCCGGCGGTTGAGCCGACTCAGGCCCGACCTATTCGCCGTCCGGGGAGCGGCTTGCGTCGGAGCCCGACGCGACGGCGTGATTGATGCCGCCCTGGTGGCCGAACTGGCCGAGGCGTCGCGGGTCGAGTCCAACCCTGGAAAAATCGCCCCATGAAGTCGCTCACCCGATATCTGACTTTCCAGGTCGCCGGTCGGTTCGGCTTCCGAAACATCACGTCGGAGGTGGCCCGGGCGGTCGCCGAGAGTGGCGTCGCCGAGGGGTTGGTGTTGGTGAACGCGATGCACATCACCGCCAGCGTCTTCATCAACGACGACGAGCCGGGCCTCCACGAGGACTACAAGGCGTGGCTCGAACAACTCGCCCCGTTCGACCCTTCGCCCCAACGCTACAAGCACAACCGGACGGGAGAAGACAACGCCGATGCCCACTTGAAGCGTCAGGTCATGGGGCGCGAGGTCGTGATCGCTATCACCCGGGGTAAGCTGGATCTCGGCCCCTGGGAACAGGTTTTTTACGGCGAGTTCGACGGCGACCGGCCCAAGCGCGTTTTGATCAAAGTCCTTGGCGAATAAGCCGATAATGAACCGTTTTTTGCCTGTTTTTGTTTTTATTCTTGAGAAGTCAGCCCCATTTGAAAGCGTGCAATCACTCGACGGGGATTTGCGGAATCATTGTTTATTTAATGAAACGCATCATAGACTTTTTGAACCGAGAAACTAAACAAAGCGGTAGACTTCTTGGACAAGTTGAATAATCAGGGATGACTACATTTTCTTTAGCCAGCAAAGTTGCTAAAAATAGATGTTAGGTCGTCTCTCAGGTTCCAAGTCGTAGGTTCATATTAATCGAAAGTCTTAGAAAAAACCGCCTTGTTGAATTCCGACAGTTTCAAGAGACCTAGTATCTTTCGATCGGACATTTATTTACGTTTCCCAAGTTTAGCCCGACGATTCATCGCGCTGTTCCGTCTTGCAAGAAAAGAAGGCTAACAGGGAGGAGCGATGGGCGATCATTCATCCATCTCGGGTTTGGCGAAGCCGCCGTTCGCCGAGATCATCCAAGGAGTTTGCCACCAATGGCCGACGCGACGATCCTTCTCATCAGCGACGACAAAGTTTTGATCGACCAGGTCAAGGGGGTCAGACATTCGATCTTCAATCTGAGTTTCCTTTGCTTGAACGGGATTGACGCTGCGTATGACTTTGGAGGGTGGGACGATGTCAGTCTGGTTTTGATCCATCAAGGGAACAAACCAGGGTCGGCCTCGGAGACGGATCGACTCCTCCGGATGATCGCGGCGACCCGGAGATCCTTGAACTCGATCCTCTTGAGCGAGCCGAATGACGAGGGAAAGGCGGTCTCCGGGTTGAAGTCGGAAAATGCCGGCTCCCTCAACTTGCCGCTCGATCCAACGCGATTGGTCGACTTGATCGACGGTTTGATGGCGGGCCGTCGCGGGGTATCTTGCGCCTCCTCGACCAACGATAGCGACCTCCTCGACGGCCAATCGATGCAAATGACGACGCTGGTCGACCAGGTGCGCCGGGTCGCCCCGCAGAGCGTGACGGTGTTGCTCGGCGGCGAGACCGGGACGGGGAAAACCCGGCTGGCCCGGCGAATCCACGAGCTTTCCTACCGGAGGAGCGAACCGTTCGTGGTCGTCGACTGCGGGGTGTCGTCGAGTGAATCGATCGAAGCGAACCTGTTCGGCTCGGTCCGGGGGGCATTCGGTGGGTCGGACTTCGACCGAGAAGGCCGGTTCGCCCAGGCCGGAACCGGGACGTTGTTCCTCGATGGGGTCGACGCCTTGCCCCTGGCGACCCAGACCAAGTTGCTCAGGGTCGTGGAAGACCGTACGTTCGAGCCGATCGGCGCGGACCGATCGCTCCCATTTCAGGCCCGGTTGATCGCCGCGAGCAATCGCCCGCTCGACGAGGAAGTCGCCGAGAATCGGTTCCGGTCCGACCTGTTTTATCGGCTCAACGTCGTGGGGTTCGAACTTCCCCCGCTGAGGGAGCGACGCGACGCGGTCGCCTCGCTCGCCAACCGCTTCCTTGGCGAGTTCGCCGAGGCGGAGGGCCTCGGGGTCGAGTCGATCGGCGACGAGGCGATGCGGGCGCTCCAGGAATATGACTGGCCCGGCAACGTCCGAGAACTCCGAAACGTCGTGAGTCGGGCCGTGGCGGTCTGCCCCGACCGGTCGATCCGCCGCAAGGACTTGCCGGTCTCTGTGCTCGGCGGCGTGCCTCGAAACCGGTTCGACGCAAGCCCGCTCCACCCAATGCTCGCCACGTCGTTCCACCGGTCCACCCTGACGCAGTCCCGAGGCGAGGTGGAACTCGCCCGGATCACCGAAGCCCTCGAAAAGCACGGCAACAACCGGCTCAGGGCGGCGGGCGAGTTGGGAATCAGCCGCATGACCCTTTACAAAAAACTGTACAAATATGGCTTGATGCAGCCAAGCCCCGCTCACCAACGGATGGTTTAAATCCAGAGAAGTTGGCGAGAAGTCGTCCGTCGCTGGTATCAAGTTTGCTCTGAGATCACCACGGAAGTCCCCATCGGGATCAACGATCTTTCCCCAACTTTCTAGAGGCGATCATGTCCAACTCGAACGTCAATCCGCCCCGAGACAAGGACGCGAACCTCGACCCGATCAGCGGCGAGCCGGGTTCCCACCCGCTGGGAACCGGCCTGGGGGCCGCCGCAGCCGGGGCCGCCACGGGCGCGGCCGGTGGAGCGGTGGCCGGACCGGTCGGCGCCGCCGTCGGGGCCGTCGTCGGGGCCGTCGCCGGTGGCCTGGCGGGCAAAGGGGTCGCCGAGTCGATCGACCCGACCGAAGAAGACGCCCACTGGCGGAAGAACCACGCCACCCAATCGTACGCCACCAAGGACGACGACTACGCCCAGTACGGCCCGGCCTACCAGTACGGCTACGAGTCGCACACCCAGCACGCCGGCAAGTCGTTCGGTGAAGTCGAATCGCACTTGAAGTCGGGGTGGGAGAAGGCAAAAGGCGAGTCGAAGCTCGATTGGGAGAAGGCCAAGCACGCCACCCACCAAGCCTACGCTCGGGTCGCGAATCGGCACCAGACGACGTCCAACAAGGCGCTTTGACGCGGTTCGATCCGTTTGATTTCGACCAACGAGGGCCGGGCGATCTTGTTCGTTCAGCCCTCGGTCATTTCGAACCGGTCGCCTCTCAGGGATCGAGAATCGCAGATCGCCGGATCGAAAATCGCAAAGGGTCGGAGGATCTTGGCTTGTGCTTTCTTTGCGATTTTCGATCCGGCGATCTGCAATCCCAAATCCGACGGCGATACCCGCTTTCCGAAATCCGGGGAAATCGGCGAACGAGGGTCGTGATCGGCCGGGACGCGCCCGTTACAATGCGGAGCAACGCCTACCCTCTGGCCGGATCTCTCCCGTCCGCGCTTTTCGCGTTTGGTCCCTTGGCTCAACCCGTTGTCGCGGAGAGTTCCCACCCATGTTGATCCGACTCGCCCCCGCCTGGCAACTGGCGATGGCGGCAAGCCTCCTGGCTCCGCCGATCGCTCACGCCCAGCAGACGCCGCCGACCTCGAGCCCCGTCCCCGCAACAGCCCCGGCCACGGAACCTTCGGCCAAGGACGTCGTCAAGGCGGTCGAGAAGGCCGAAGTTGCCCAGCCGATCACCGACCCGGTCGAGCGGATCAAGGACGAAGCGATGAACCGGTCGCAGGTGATGACCACGCTTTCTTACCTGACCGACGTGATCGGCCCCAGGCTCACGGCTTCGCCCGCCATGAAGCGGGCCAACGAGTGGACCCGCGACAAGATGGCGGGCTTCGGCCTGGAAAACGCCCACCTCGAACCTTGGGGGCCGTTCGGCAAAGGCTGGACGCTCCAGAAGTTCTCGATCCAGGTCGTCGAGCCGCACTGCATCCCCCTGATCGCCTTCCCCAAAGCCTGGTCGCCCGGCTTGGAAGGGTCGGTCACCGGGGAACTGGTCGACCTCGACGCCGTGAAGACCGACGCCGACCTTGAGAAGCTCAAAGGCAAGCTCAGAGGAGCTTATCTGCTCCTCAGCCCGATTCAGGCGGCGAAGGCCCACTTCGATCCCGAAGGGTCAAGGCTGAACGAGAGAGAATTGCTCGAATTAGCAAACGCCTCGGAGGCCGGCGGGCGAAGGAACCGGCCTCGCCCGACCCCCGAAGAGCGCGAGCGTCGCTTGTTCCAGCGGAAGATGATCGCCTTGGCCACCGAAGAAGGCGCGGCGGCGATCCTCGACGGCAGCCAGCTCGGCGACGGCGGGACCTTGTTCGTGGCGCAGGCGAACGTCCCGAGCGGTCCCACGCCCGGCGACACGCCCGAACCGGGCGCCCGTCGGATCTCGGCCTGGGACAAGGACGCCCCGAAGATCCTCCCGCAAATCACCGTGGCCAAAGAGCATTACAACCGCCTGCTCCGGATGGTCCGCCAGGGCGAAAAGCTCAAGGTCAACGCCGAGCTAGACGTCGACTTCCACAACGACGCCGAAACCTTCAACACCGTCGCCGAGATCCCCGGGACCGACCTGAAGGATGAGGTCGTCATGCTCGGCGGCCACATGGATTCGTGGCACAGCGGGACCGGCGCGACCGACAACGCGGCGGGCGTGTCCGTGGCCATCGAGACGGTCAGGATCTTGAAGACTTTGGGCCTCAAGCCGAGACGAACCATCCGGGTTGCCCTCTGGAGCGGCGAGGAACAAGGTCTGTTCGGCTCGCGGGCTTACGTCAAGGAACACTTCGGCTACTCGGGCGACGGCTCGCTGGCCTCCGCGATGGGCGGCGGCGGTGGCGGCGGTGGCAATAACACTCCTCCGCCGAAGATCACCACCAAGTCGGACTATGACAAGTTCTCGGCCTATTTCAACCTCGACAACGGGACCGGCAAGATCCGGGGGATCTACCTCCAGGGCAACGAGGCGGTCCGCAGCGTGTTCCGACCGTGGCTGGCGCCGTTCAAGGACATGGGCGCGTCGACGATCACCATCAGCAACACCGGAGGGACCGACCACCAGTCGTTCGACGGGGTCGGCTTGCCCGGGTTCCAGTTCATCCAGGACGTCATCGAGTACGACGCCCGGACCCACCACTCGAACCAGGACGTCTACGACCGGATTCAGGCCGACGACATGAAGCAGGCCGCCGCGATCATGGCGGCCTTCGTATATAACACCGCGAACCGCGACGAGAAGCTCCCGAGGAAGCCGAATCCCAACCTCGTCCCCGCTACCCCGACGGCAACACCCACTCCCGCCGTCAGCCCGGTGGCGACTCCCGCGACCTCGACCAACGAGTGACGCTTTGGCGTGTCGACGCGAAAAGGGGGTCGGCCTCCGATGGCCGACCCCCTTCGTCTGGCTTGCCCAACAGGTCGAAGAACTCGACCAGGGATCAACATCGACCCATATCGGGCAACGGTTCGCTCCCTTGCGCACCAATTGACCGATCATCAGGTGTTGCCAGTGGACGGAGAATTGCCGGATCGAACCGGGTGGGGGGTTCCCCGGTCTTCGGAGCGAGGCGAGCCAACGTTGGGGGGGACCACGTTGGCCCGTCGCTCGGTTGAATCCTCCTGAGCATCGTCGATCGGCTTCAACCAGGCCGGTTGGTCCGAGCGTCGATGGACGACGGGGGGTAGGGGACCGAGGTAAATCGAGGAAGGGGAGGGGGTCCTCATCGACCCAACTGGTCGGAAGCCTCCGGAGATTTTGCCTGGTCCTAATAGTGAATCCGGGAACGGCCGGAAAACCTGCCAAAAGATTGGGAAGTTTTTTCGGAAGATTCGCGATGATCTTCCCGGAGTCCTGTTTGCTCAACCAAGCGGCTGTGCTTATGATAGTGAAAATCTGTCCCGGCTCGTCGGTGTTGACGAACAATTTTGGAACTGGGTCGATGCCGACCCTCGTCGATTTGGGGCTTCCCCATGATCCAAGACGCTTCGCTTGCCCTGGTGATGGCCAAGCTGAGGAAAGGCGACCAGGACGCCGCCAGCTTGATCTTCCACCGCTTCGTCAATCGCCTCACCGCGTTGGCCAGCGGGCAATTCGACAACCGATTTCGGGCCAAGACCGACGCCGAGGATGTGGTCCAGTCGGTTTACAAGAGCTTCTTCCTCCGCGATGGCCGGTCGCCGTTCGAGTTGTCGGACTGGGACAGCCTCTGGTCGCTCCTGGCGACAATCACGATCCGGAAATGCTCCGATCGGCGAAGCTACTGGCTCGCCGCCTGCCGGAGCGTTGGTCGCGAGTTGAGCCGAAGCCCCGGTGGCGAGGATCGCCTCTCCTGGGAAACTATCGATCGAGGTCCGACGCCGTTCCAGGTGACGGTCTTGGCCGAACTCATCGAAACCATCCTGGCCGAGCTCTCGGACCATCACCGGGCGATCGCCGAGTTGAGCCTCCAGGGATTCACCGCGATCGAGGCCGCCGCTCGGGTGGAATGCTCCGAGCGGACCGTCGCTCGCGTGGTCGCCCGGATCAAAGATCGCCTCAGGGTGATCGAGGCGGACGACTGGCTCGATTAATCCGACACGCGCGGTCACTCGGGTTGGTCGAACCTGCCATGACTCCACCCACCCCGTCCCCGTCGTTGAGAAAGCGGCGCGAAGCATGGCCCTGTTCCCGGACCGTTCCCGGTCCTTCGACGCCGAGTGGGACCAGATTGAGCCGCTGATCGAGGCGTTCGAAGCGGCCTGGAACCGGGGCGAACGCCCCTCGATCGCCGAGCACCTCGCGCTCCACGGTGCGCATCGGAGGTTACTCCTGGTTGAGCTGGTCCATGCCGACCTGGAATTCCGGCTCAAAGCGGGCGAGCCGGGCCGGGTCGAGGAATATCTCCGGGCGTTCCCCGAGTTGGGCGAAGATCGAGCCGTCGTGGTCGGCCTGATCCGCTCCGAGTGGGCGATCCGGGTCCGCCGCGAGTCCAACCTGGCGATCGACCATTACCTGATCCGGTTCCCCAAGTTCATCGTCGAGTTGTCGGCGACCACGGTCGCCCCTCGGGTCAAGGTCGGGGTCCAACCGCCGCTCCAGCCCACGCTTTCTCAGGACGATTTCCTCGACCTTCCGCTCCCGAGGGTCTTGGGCAAGTACGAGTTGCGGCAAAAGGTCGGCTTTGGTGCGTTCGGCTTCGTGTTCCGGGCCTGGGATACGATGTTGCTCCGCGAAGTGGCGATCAAGATCCCTCGACCCGAGGTCGCCGCGTCCCCCTCGGACGTGCTCACCTTCCTCCGGGAAGCCCGGAACGCCATCGACCTCCGGCACCCGAACATCGTGGCGATCCACGACGCCGGTCCGATCGAGGGGACCGTTTGCCTGGTCAGCGAGTTCATCGAAGGGATCACGCTCGCCGAGCGGATCAGGGTCGGGCCGATCGACGTCATCGAGTCAGCCACCTTGATGACTTCGGTGGTGGAAGCGCTCAGCCATGCCCATCAACGGGGGATCATCCATCGCGACTTGAAGCCGTCGAACATCCTCCTCGACCGAGGCGGGAAGCCGCACCTGACCGACTTCGGCCTGGCCAAGCGGTCGACCGGCGACTCGACCCTAAGCCCAGCGGGGGCGGCCCGCGTCCTGATCGGGACCCCCGCGTACATGCCCCCCGAGCAAGCCCGGGGGGATTCGTCGAGCGTCGACGCCCGGAGCGACGTCTACACCGCCGGGGTCGTGCTCTACGAGATGCTCACCGGGAGCGTCCCGTTCCGGGGCCGGGGGCGGCTCCTCCAGGTCCAGATCGAGGACGCCGAGCCGCCCCCGCCCCGCGAACTCAACGACGAGATCCCCCTCGACCTCGAAACCATCTGCTTGCGAGCGTTGTGCAAGCACCCCGCCGACCGCTATCCGACCGCCGAGGCGATGGCCGACGACCTGGCCAACTTCTTGGCCGGTCAGCCCGTGGCGGCCCGGCCCGCCCCGCCCCAGTCGCCCTCTCGGTGGGGAGGAAAGCTCCGCCTCGCGGGTCGAGTGGTCCTTGGCGTGGCGGTCCTGGTCGGCCTGGTCGGGATTGGTTTCCGAGTCCGATCGCTCGAGCGGCAGGGGGACCGCGACGCCGGGTTGATCGAGGAGATGGCCCGAGGTTCGGTCGACCTGGCCGACTCGCCGTTCCCGTCGGGGGTCGAGCCTGGGGACGAGCACCGAAGGATGTCCGACGCGATCTGGGACCGCTCTCGATCGTGGGTCGAGGCGATGGGCGACCGCCCGAGCCTGGCACCGATCCGGGCCGACCTCCTGATCCGACTGGCCAGGCACGCCGAGTCGGTCGGCTCCGACCGGGACGCTCGGCTCGCCTGGGAGGCTGCGCTCCTGGCGGTCGAACCCCTCACCCACGAGCCTCCGGTTGCTCCGGGCCGTCGGGCCGACCTGGCTCGATGCCTGGCGGCCCTGGGCGAACTCCGGAGGAACGCCGGGGATCGGGTCGAGGCGCGCGATCGGCTCGACCAGGCCGCGTCGATCTGGACCAGCCTGGCGAAAACCCACCGCGATCGGCTTGACCAGTCCCCCGGTCGGACCTCGACCCTGCTCGACCTGGCGGAAACGAGCCTCGAAGCGGATCGGGCCGCCCGGAGAGCCGGCGAGGACGGATCGGCCCCCGGCCCCGCCTTCGCCGAGGCCGAGCAGGTTGCCCACCAGTTGGGAACGCGGAGCGACCTCTCCCCCGACGAATGCTCTCGGCTGATCCGGATCGAGACCAGCCTGGCCAAGTCTTACCAGTCGATCGACCAACCCGACCGGATGGCGTTCTGGGCACGGTCGGCGATTCGAGCGGCCCTGGCCAACGGCGGAAACCGACCGACCAATCCCGTGGTCGCCCTGGAACGGTCCCGCGCCTCGCTGCTGTTGGGACTCGCCGAAGCGGACCTCGCCACCGACTTCGAGTCGGATCAGGAAGCGACCGCGCTGCTCCGATCGGCCAACCTCGCGTTCGCCGAAGCGAGCGTCCTCGACCCGATCAACCTCGCCCTCAATCGCGACCAACTCACGACCGAGACGGGGCTTGGGATTATCTATGCTCGAACCGGACAGCTTGAACGGGCCGATCGAGCGTTTCGCGAGGCGATCTTGCTCAGCAAGGCGCTCCGTCGAGGCCGCCCCGAGGCCCACGCCGACCTCGCCGAATCGGCCACGATCCGGGCTGGCCTGGCCGGGGTCGAAGCCAGACGGGGACGAAGCGGGTCGGCAGTCGTCCCGATGGCGCTGGCGGTCCTCCAGGCGAACCGGGCGGCTCGACTCGCGCCCGGCATCCCCGCATACCGTCAAGCCCGCCTCGACTACGCCCGATCCTTGATCCGCCTGATGACCGGTCGTTGCCCGTCCCCGGTCCGCCAGCCCAAGCGAATCCCGCAAAAGCTTTGAGCCACGGATGGAACACGGATCGGACAAGAAATTGGTTTTATGATCCGTGTCTCATCCGTGTTCCCTCGGTGGCTGCTTCGATCTTCGTCACATGAGGATCTGGAACGAGTCCCACGGGTCCATCGCCTCTTCGGCGAACTCGCGGGCGGTCTGGGACCTAGGGTGCGGGGCCGGTTCGGTCCGATGCGGGGCGGGGATCGGCGGCGAGGCCCCGTCGATCCGGATGGTTGGCGACCTGGGGGGGATCGGTTCGGTCATCGCGACCGGCCCGGGCATGGACTTGATCCGGGCTTCAATTTCAAGCTTGGGCTCGACCTCGGCCCGGCGGAACCATCGTCGGACGTCGATCGCTCGGGCGAAGGCGGCGAACTCCGGCGGGGTCAAGAAGGCGAGGTAGCCGATCCACATCAGCTCGCCGAAGATCGGGATGTTGATCGTCGCCATGATCCCCAGGTGGAGCAGGAAGCCGACCACGATCACGACCGGGCGCGTCGATCGGAACCAGAGGAAGAACGCCAGCGAGAACTCGAACGCCAGCGCCGAGTAGGTCATCAGGTTGATCAGGATCGGGTAGTACGGCAAGCTCGACAAGAAGCTCAGGTCGAGGCGACGGACCTCGGCGTTGTTCAGGACGTAGTGCAGCGCCGTGCCGTTCATCCAGAGCCCGCCCCCGCACTTCAAGATCACGGCGATGGCGTAAACCATGCTGACCTGGATCTGGAACAGGCGAACCGACCAGGGCAAGATCAGCGGTTCGGCCCACGTCCCCCGCTTCCGGCTTTCGAGCCAGGCATCGATCGAGAACGCCCTCCCGCAAGGGCTGAGCATCATGTTGAACGTGAAAACCATCAGCAAAACATCGGCGCCGCTGGACGACACCGTGTTCCGGTGGTGGAGCGAGAGCATCCCCCCGTAGAACAGGATGCTCATCAGCCTGGTTCGCCAGCCGACGGTCAGGCCCAAGGCCGCCAGGGCCGTGAACCCGAACGCGACCCGGACCGCCGTCGGGCTTTCCAGGTAGTGGAGCGGCGAAAGCTGCAACTGCCCGGCCACCACGCTCGACTCGACCCCTTGAAGCAGCCCGGCGTCGGAGTACCAGTGGTCCAACTCCACCGCGCAGAACGCCAGGTTGGCCAGGGCCAGCAGGCCGAAGCCGATCCGGAGCGCCCCCAGGGGCTTGGCCGAGGTCGGCTGGAAGAAGAACCGGTTCCAGGCTCGGATCGGGTGGATCACGGGATCACCTCCGCCAAGGTCGGGAATTGGTAGGTTTGCAAGACTTGCTGGGTCGGCGGCTTCAACGGGTCGCGCGCCGGTGCGTCTATCGGAGGGGTTTCGATGACCTGGTAGGACAACTCGGCCGTGACGGGGAAGGCGTCGCCGGGAATTCCGAGCTGGCGGATCGCGTGCCGAACCGCATATTCGCGGATTGCGGTGTGTCGCTCCAGCCCGCAGTTCGAGGCATACTTCGAGTGGCGAACCCGAGGCATCGCCCTCCAGATCGAGAAGTCGGTCATCTTGGGGAAGGCGAAGGTGCGCCGGATGCCGTTGTTGTCGACGGTCATGACTTCCAAGGTGTTGGTGTGCATGACCGGATTGGGCGCGAACATCCCCCAGGCTTGGTCGAGCCCGATCGGGATCAGGTAGAAGATCGCCGGCATGATCAAGGCTTGTCGGATCGCGCTGGGCGGTAGGTTGATGATGACCACCGCGAACAGGTGGATCGCCAAAAAGGCCGAGACGAAGATGCGTCGGGCGTTCCATCGCCAGTTCAAAGTTGCCTCCTTGCCTGGTCATCCCGCTTGGGTTCACTCGAATCTTCGCGGACGGTCCTTCGACCGCGATCTCGGCGGACTCTAGAAACTACCGGGCAACAAGTCAATCCGAGCTGGGCAAACCGCCGCCAGTCGACGATCGATGACACACCGTCGCCTCCGAAGATTCAAAGATCTGGCTCGCCGAAACGGAGCAGTGGCGCGTTTGACCGGAATGTGTCCTATGGTCGATTCGGGTCGGCAAAATTTGTTTTTCTCTTCGATTTCGATCCAAAATGTCTTCAATCAAATCAACGATCACTTTAATCGTCCCGATCTCGATCTGGCTGGCCGCGACCGGTTCCGGCTTCTTCCTGCTCCAGGCAGAGCATGCTCGACCGGGACGACCGGGGACGCCTCCGGTCGTTTGGCCCGAGGACAGCCCGATTCGACCGGACCCAGTCAAGCCGACCCTCCTGGTCTTCCTCCACCCTCGATGCCCTTGCTCACGCGCCAGCGTGACTGAGCTTGCCTCGGTCTTGGCCGCCCTTGGCGACCGATTCGTCGCATACGCCATCCTGTATCGACCCGAGAACCCTTCCGAGGATTGGGACCGGGCGGGATCGGCCGGAGTCGTCGACGAGTCGGTGTCGGGGCTCCGGCGGTGGATCGACCCTCGAGGGAAGGTGGGTCGCCGGTTCGGGGTCGAAACGTCGGGGCACGTCTTGTTGTTCAACCCGGCCGGTCAACTTCTTTTCAGCGGAGGGATCACCCCATCGAGGGGCCATCGAGGCGAAAACCCCGGCCTCGACGCCTTGATCGCCCCGATCGAGGGGCAAGGGAACGGTTCGGAGCGAAGCCCGATCTTCGGGTGCCCGACGATCGATCCGGATTCGACCTCGAGGACGGAGGAGATTCGATGAACATCCCCGGCCTTGTGGGAGTCGATCCGGGTCCGATCGCCCAGCGAGCCGACCAACTTTACGCGAATCAAGTTGCCGCCGGACACAAGGGCGTCGACCGCTTGTTCGTGGTCTTACTGCTGCTCCAGTGGCTTTCGGCCATCGCCCTGGCCCTGGTGATCTCACCGAAAGCCTGGATAGGCGAGATCAGCCACGTCCACGTCAACGTCTGGGCGGCTATCATGCTCGGCGGGGCGACGGTGAGCTTGCCGACGGCCCTGGTGTTGATCCGGCCCGGTCGATCGTCGACCCGGCAGGCGGTGGCCATCGCCCAGATGCTCACCGGCGCGTTGTTGATCCACCTGTCGGGAGGCCGGGTCGAGACCCACTTCCACGTCTTCGGCTCGCTCGCCTTCCTGGCGCTTTATCGCGACTGGAAAGTCCTGGCGACGGCCACCGTGATCGTCACCTTGGATCACTACCTTCGGGGGATCTACTGGCCTCGATCGATCTTTGGGGTCGGAGTCGTGACCCCCTGGCGTTGGGTCGAGCACGCGGCGTGGGTCCTGTTCGAGGTCGTGATTCTCATCTTCGGGTGCTTTCAGTCGCTCAGGGTGATCCGAGGCGTTGCTCGGCGAGAAGCGGAGCTTGAAGCGACCCGTGACCAATTGTCGCGACGGACCTCCGAGCTGGAGGGTGCCAACGAGGCTTTGAGGAGCGAGGTCGCCGAGCGTCGGAGGACCGAGGCCGAAGCCCTCCGCGCCCGAGAGTTGTCCGAAGCGGCGACCAGGGTCAAGAGCGAGTTCCTGGCCAACATGAGCCACGAACTCCGGACGCCGATGAACGGCATCCTCGGGATGACCGAACTCGCCCTCGCGACCAGGCTCTCGGCGATCCAGCGCGAGTACCTTGGCTTGGTCAAGTCGTCGGCGGACTCGTTGTTGACGGTCCTCAACGACATCCTCGACTTTTCGAAGATCGAGGCGGGCAAGCTGGACCTCGACCCCATCCCCTTCGCCCTCCGCGAGTCGCTCGAAGAGACGATGCGCACGCTCGCCCTCCGAGCGCACGCCAAGGATCTCGAGCTGGCTTGCCGGATCGCGCCCGACGTCCCCGACTGCCTGGTCGGCGACCAGGGCCGACTTCGCCAGGTCATCATCAACCTGATGGGCAACGCGATCAAGTTCACCTCCGAAGGCGAGGTTGTCGTCTCGGTCGACCTGGAATCCGAAGCGCCCGGCGGGGTCTCGCTCCGGTTTTCCGTCTCCGACACCGGGATCGGGATCTCCGCCGAGAAGATCCGCTCGATCTTCGAGCCGTTCGAGCAGGCCGACGGCTCGACGACCCGCAAGTACGGCGGGACCGGGCTGGGCCTGGCCATCTCCGTCAAACTGGTCGAGCTGATGGGTGGTCGGATCTGGGTCGAAAGCGATTTCGGACAAGGCAGCACCTTCCGATTCACCGCCCGGTTCGGCCTGGCCGAGCCCGGCTCCTTGCCAGGTCTGGTCGCCGATCCTGGCCAGTTGGTCGGGCTTCATGTCCTCGTGGTCGACGACAGCCACACCAACCGCCGAATCCTCGAAGAGATCCTCTACGATTGGGGGGCTCGCCCGATGACCGTCGAGGATGGCCTATCGGCGCTGATCGCGCTTCGAGAGGCCTCGGAAGCCGGCGATCCGTTCGCCGTCGCCCTGATCGACGGCATGATGCCCGAGATGGATGGCTTCGAGTTGGCCGGCCGGATTCGAGGCGAGCCCGGAGTGGCCCGGCCACTGATGGTCATGTTGACCTCCAGCGGCCTGGCGGGCGAGGTCCAGCGGAGCCGAGACAAAGGGATCGACGCCTATCTGACCAAACCCGTCCGGGGATCGGAACTTCTCGGCGTCCTTTTGAGACTGATCGGGGCCGACTCGCTCAAAAGCCCCGAGGAAACCCGGGTCGCCCCGCCGAGCTCGGCCTTGGAACCCACGGAACCGGAAGTCGAGGGGGATGCGAAGCTCCGGATCTTGCTCGCCGAGGACCACATCATCAACCAGAAAGTGGCCGTCGCCAAGCTGAAGGGGATGGGCTACGTCCCCATCGTGGTTTCGGACGGACGCCGGGCGCTGGAAGTCTGGGAGTCCGGGTCGATTGATCTGATCCTCATGGATATCCAGATGCCGGAGATGGACGGCTTCGAGGCCCTGAAAGCGATCCGAGGCAAAGAAGCCGAAACCGGAGGCCACGTGACCATCCTGGCCCTCACGGCGCACGCCATGACGGGCGACCGCGAACGGTTCCTCGAGGCCGGCTTCGACGGCTATCTCGCCAAGCCGGTCTGTTCCAAACAGCTCGGCGAGGCGATCGAGAACCAGAGGTCCCGGCGGTCGGAACGCCCCAGGATCGGCCAGGAAGTCTGACCGAGAGTTAGGATCAAAGGGTTCCGCTTCGAGTTCGAACCCGTTCCCCCCGAGCGATCGTCGATCGGAGGGAATCGATCTGAGGTCGACGCAAGCAGGACGCCGAGCGAGTCCGGTCGCTCAGGGGGTCGGTTCGGCGAGCAAGGTGCTGACGATCGCGTCGAGGCGGCCCATCGGCGTGTAGCCGACCAGGACGAGGCGAACCTTGCCGGTCCGGTCGAGGAACAAGGTGGTCGGATACCCCTGGAAGCCGGGAATCTTGCTATCGGTCTTCTCGTCGTCGAGGACGCAGGGGTAAGGAATCTTGGTGGAGGCGATGAAGTCCTTGATCGTCTTCTTGACCTCGGCGGGCGACCCTTCCTCGTTGCAGTTGATCCCGACGATCTTCAAGCCCTTGGCGTCGTACTTGGCCGCGAGTTCGACGAAGTGGGGGATCTCCATCCGGCAAGGGGGGCACCAGGTTCCCCAAACGTCGACGATGGTGACGTTGCCTTTGAAGTCGGCCAGCTTGACCGCCTTGCCGTCGACGTCTTTGAGGTCGAAGTCGAACGGGAACGACTCGTTCTTGGCGATGTCCGCCTTGACGCCGGCCAGGACGGCCTTGTCCATCTTCTCGCGATATTCCGGGAGCGACCGGACGGCTTTCAGGTCAGGCTGCCCTTCGATCGCGTCGTAATCGCTGAAGCCCTCGTCGAAGAGCTTGACGATCAGGTCAAGCGCGGGCTTCGGCTTGTCCTCAATCGCCAGGACCCGCGCCTCGTTGAGCTGGACTTGCGGGGCGAACTTCGCTTCCTCGGGAGACAGCGTCTTATACTCGTCACGGAGGCGGCTGAACGTGGTGATCGACTTGCGGAGCGACATCAACTTATAGTCTTCGGTCTTCGCCTTGTCAGCCCCGACGCTCGAGATCACGCTCAAGATATAGAGTGCCGGGCGGTCTTTGGGGTCTTGCTTAAGGGCGTCTTCGAGGAAGCGAGTGGCGCCGGTGAAGTTGTCGTTGTTGTAAGCCTCGATCGCCTTGCGGATCAGGTCCTTGGTGGTGGGCTTGCTCGACTTGGCATCTTTTGATTGAGCCTGCACCGGGGCGAGGCTCGGACCGACGAGGATGAGACAGGCGGCCAGGGCGGTAAGGCTCAGCCGGATCGCTCGCAACGTCAACTTCATGGGTCAGATCCTCCTTGGGGCTCTCGAACATGGGTGGACAGACCGGGTCGCTTCGCCACGAAACTTGGTTCTCAACCATCCACTGGAACCGATCGTCACCAATGAATCAACCCGGTCCAAGCGGGATGTGCGTCGCTTTCGAAGCCGGAGACTCCTCAAAATCAAGAATTGCAGATCGCAGAATTGCTGATCGCAAAGCATTGAAGAAGTACGCTTTCGGAGTTTTTGGCGATTTGCGATCCTGCGATTTGCGATCCGAATTTCCAGAAACGAAAGCAATACCCGGATGGGATCTCTCGCCCGTATTGGGGCGGATCGAGGGCCAATGGGCGGCTTGTCGCTTGGTGAAGGATCGTTTAGGATGACTCCTTCGACTCCGAATCCGAACCAAAATTCTCCGATCCTTGCGTTCGATCGCGGGTCGAGGGAGACGCATCCAGGGATGCCGCCGGGCGAGCCAGAACAGATCGTGATTCTCGGTTCGACCGGCTCGGTAGGGCGGAGCGGCCTGAGCGTGATCGAGCACGACGGGGGGCGACGACTCGTCGCCCTCGGCCTCAGCGCGCATTCCCGAGGGGCGCTCCTGATCGAGCAGGCCAAGGCGTTCCGCCCCCGGTTCGTCGCCGTCACGAGCGACGAGTCGCTGGCCGAGGTGTCGCTCGGGCTTCGAGGGATGGGAACCGAAGTTCTCAGAGGGCGCGACGGCGTGGCCCGGATGGTGGCCGACCCGAGCACCGACCGCGTCTTGACCGCGATCGTCGGTGCGGCCGGTCTCGAAGGGACCTGGGCCGCGCTCGAAGCGGGCAAGACGGTCGCGTTGGCGAATAAAGAGACGCTGGTCGTCGCCGGCCCGCTCGTGATGGCCCTGGCCAAGAGTCGAGGCGGCAAGATCCTCCCGGTCGACTCGGAGCACTCGGCGATCTTCCAGGCGTTGGCGTGCGGGACCCCTCGCGAGGTCCGACGGGTGATCCTCACCTCGTCGGGCGGCCCGTTCCGCGGTCGGTCCGCCCGAGAACTCCGCGACGTGACCCCCGAGCAGGCCCTCCGCCACCCGACCTGGTCGATGGGGCCGAAGATCTCGATCGACTCGGCGACCTTGATGAACAAGGCGCTCGAAGTGATCGAGGCCCGATGGCTGTTCGGCCTCGAACCCGACCAGATCGAGGTGGTCGTCCACCCCGAAAGCGTGGTCCACTCGATGGTCGAGTTCGTCGACGGGAGCGTCATCGCGCAGCTTTCCCCGCCGGACATGCGGCTGCCGGTCCAATTCGCCTTGACGTACCCCGACCGGGTGCTCGGGCCTTGCCCGATGCTCGACCTGACCCGGAGCATGAGCCTCCACTTCGAACCGCCCGACCGCGACACCTTCCCCGCGCTTGACCTAGGCTTCGAGGTCATGAGGCGGGGGGGGACCGCCGGTGCCGCGCTCAACGCCGCCAACGAGGCGGCGGTCGCCCGGTTCCTGGGCGGCGAGATCGGCTTCCTCGACATCCCCCGCGCCTGTCGCGCCGCCTTGGATCATCACTCGTTCGACCCCCACCCCACCCTCGGAGCCCTTTGGGGCGTCGACGCCTGGGCCCGGCAGGAGATTCGCCGTTGGATACCGTGATGTTCGCCTGGAACGCCTTGAAAGTCGCCTTGGGCCTTGGCTTCGTGATCTTCATCCATGAGCTGGGCCACTTCCTCCTGGCGAAGTGGAACGGCGTGAAGGTCGAGAAGTTTTCCGTCGGCTTCGGCCCGACCCTGGCTTCGTTTCGCCGAGGGGTTGGACTCCGGATCGGGACCGGCTCGCGCCCCCCAGGCCCGAGCGACCCGCCCTCCTACGGCGAAACCGAATACATCCTCGCCGCGCTCCCGCTGGGCGGATTCGTCAAGATGCTCGGCGAGTCGACCGAGGAGCAGCCCAAGGACGTCGAAAAGTCGACCGACCCGCGCGCTTTCCACAACAAGTCCGTCGGCGGTCGGATGGCGATCATCACAGCGGGCGTGGTCATGAACCTGATCCTCGGGTTCGTCTGCTTCTCGTTCGTCCACACCCAGCCGGGGATCGACATCGAGGCCAAGGTCGGCGGCGTCCTGCCCGGTTCCCCGGCGTCGAAGGCCGGACTGAAGGCGGGTGACGAGATCGTCGCCGTCGACGGCGAGCGCGACGTGGCCTACAGTCAGGTCGTCGGCAAGATCAAGCTCAGCGGCCAGGGGCAAATCATCCACCTCCTCGTCAAGCGAGCCGGGCAAGAAGGCGAAACGGCGGTCAACATCGCGCCCGTCCGGGCGGAAGGGGCGCCGGTCCCCACCGTCGGCCTCTACCCCGCCAGCAGCCTGAATCTGGCCGGGAGCCTGCCGTTCTCGACCCACCCCGGCCAGGACGGTAACCCCAACAAGGACGCCAAGTTCGGCGGGTTCGAGGGTAACGACAAGGTCATCGCCGTCGGCCCCGAAGGAGGTCCGCTCGAACCGGTGGCCGACCACGTCGAGTTGATCAAGAAGCTCGACCGACTTCGCGCCCAGAGTATTGTCGTCGAGGTCGATCGCGTCGATCCTCAGCCCGAAGGCTCGGCGAGCAAGGACCCCAAGCGGATCAAGGTGGTCGTCCCACCGCACCGATTCGTCGACTTCGGGTTCCGGCTCACTCCCGGCCCGATCGCGTTCGTCCAGCCCGACTCGCCCGCGAGCAAGGCTGGTTTCAAGGAAGGAGACCGGATCATCGCCGTCGATCAGCAGACGGATTATGACCCGATCCGCCTACCCGACTTGGTCCGAGACCATGCGGAAACCCCGATGACGTTTACCGTCAAGCGGGCGGGCGGCGAGTCGAGCCCGACCGAAGAGGTCACCGCGACCCCCAACTCGATCCCCCCTTGGACTGACCTTATAGTGGAAACGAAGCGGGTCGACCCGCTCGAAATCCCGGGGCTTGGCCTGTCGATGAGGATCGAAGCGAAGATCGCGGCCATCGCGCCCGGCTCGCCCGCCGCCAAGAGCGGCCTGAAGGTGGGCGACTCGCTCCGGTCGATCGTGATCACGCCCGAGAAGACCGAGAGGGTTTCGGGGAAGACCTTGACCTTCGGGTTCGACAAGGGGAACAACGCCGTCGCCTGGCCCTCCGCGTTCGAGTTCCTCCAGGACAACCCCGTCAAGGCGGTCCGGTTCCTGGTCAACGACTCGGACCAGCCGATCGAGGCCCGGGCCGAAGTGGTGCCCGACCGCTTTCACCCGCTCCGAGGGATGAACTTCCTCCCGGCGACCCGGCCAATTCCCCCCGCGACGCTCTCCGAAGCGATTCGCCTGGGTGCTTCGGAAACCTGGGAGAACGTGACCGGGATCTACAAGATCTTCCGAAACCTCGCCCAAAAACGGGTTGGCGGCGATGCTTTTGGCGGCATGATCCCGATCGCCCAGGTGGCGTACAACTCGGCGAGCGCCGGGTTCACGCCGTTCATGCAGTTCCTCGGCTTCTTGAGCGTGAACTTGGCGGTCCTCAACTTCTTGCCGATCCCGCCGCTCGACGGTGGCCAATTCTTGTTCCTGACCGCCGAGAAGGTTCGAGGCAAGCCGCTGCCCGACGCCTACCTCGCCGCCGGGACGATCGCCGGGATCGCCTTCGTCCTGATCTTGATCGTGGTGATCAACGTCAAGGACGTCGTCCAACTGGTTCAAAGCTATTTTTAAATCAAGGCGGAAGAGGGCGGACCCGATCATCAGGCAATCAAGAGGCGGAGCCGGTCGAGGAGGGCGGGCAGGTCGATCGGCTTGGTGATCACGTCGATGGCCCCCGCCTCTCGGGCCGCTTGCTCGGCATACTCGGTGGCGTCGGCGGTGATGGCGACCACCGGGACGCCCGAGTAGTCGGGGTTGGCCCGGATATGCGTGATCAACTCGATCCCTCCCATGACGGGCATCATGAGGTCGGTCAGGATCAGGTGGGGGCGAAAACCGGCCAGGCAGTCGAGAGCATCCTGGCCATCGGTGGATTCTTTGACGTCATATCCTTGCATCCGCAACAAACGACTGAAGGCGTAGCGGAGGAAGGGGGCATCCTCGACGAGGAGCACGCGAAGGGTCCGTTCCATGATTCGACATACCAGATTAAGGAAAATACTAGCTAGTCGAAAGTCGGATTCGGCTTTCGCGTTATGACGCCCACACACCCACAAGGTGGTTCTAACCGAATGGTTAATTCCACTTTTCGATGCGATAAAAAGATACACAGCAAAGATCGTTCCGCTGTCAGGGTTTTCCTGGCAAGGAGGTTTATTATTAAGCAAATGTGACCCGATCGCCTAGGGGGCTTAAGAACTGGCGGGTTGCTTTTTTCGGAGGGAATCGGAACGATAGAGTAGTCCGTTCGTCCCGAAGATCCTGTCGTTTGACGCTTCACGGTCGAATCCAAAGCACTTCGCAACCCGGCCCAAGTTGCCGAGCCGAGATGTCGCTCGCCCTGAAGCCGGGGAAAGGTGGTCAGACTCGTGGCGACCCAGGTCGTAACCAATGGCTCGATCCTCGCCTGGAGCCGCGGCCTCGCCGTCGCGTCGGGAAAGCGGGTCGATTTGGGTTACGACCCGGTCCTGGTCACGGCGAGCGACCGGCCCGAGGTCTTGTCGATCCCCTCGATGATCGACCCGGCGGCCGACCACCTCGACCCCGAGTTCTGCGCCCGGCGCGCCGAGGTCGAGGAGAAGCACCGGAGGGTTGTCGCATTCCTTGATGAGCACGTTTACCACGCGGCCATCTTGACCCGGGCCGACTCGATCGCCTGGTTCACCTCCGGCGGCGACGTCGGCCAGAACCTCGGGTCGGACCAGGCGACGGTGGCCCTGTTCGTCACCCGAGGGACCAGGGCGGTCCTGGCCGACAACGTCCAGAGCGCCCGGGTCTTCGAGGAAGAACTCGCCGGGCTGGGGTTCCAGCTCAAGGAGCGCCCCTGGCACGTCGACGACTCGAGGGTGATCGCCGAGCTGGCCTACAACAAGCAAGTCGCCACCGACGGCCACCACCCCGGCCTCGCACCCGAAGCGGAGCGACTCCGGGCGATCCGACACCCGCTGACCCCGTTCGAGCGTGTCAGGCTACGCGACCTGGGCCGAACCTTGACCTTGGCCGTCGAGGCGACCTGCCGGAACTTCTTGCCGGGCGAGTCGGAGGCCGACATCGCGGGCCACCTGGCACACCGGTTCCTCCGGGAAGGGATCGTCCCGGTCGACCTCCGGGTCGCGGGGGACGACCGCCTGGCCCGCTATCGCCAACCGGTGTTCAAGAGCGCCCCGATCCGGAGCCGGGCGACGATCACCGCGACGGGCCGGAGGCACGGACTTTGCGCCTCGGTGACCCGGACGGTGGCATTCGGGCCGGTCCCCGACGGGTTCCAGGCCGATCACACCGTCGCCCTGATGGTCGACGCCACCTGCATCTACTTTTCCAGGCCGGGCGAGCCGGTCGCCGAGGTCCTCCGTCGAGCCCGCCGGATCTACGAGAAGATGGACCGACCCCACGAGTGGACCCTGGATTATCAGGGGGCCTTGATCGGCTACGCCCCCAACGAAGGGTGGTTGACCCCCGACAGCCCGGGCGTGCTGGAGACCGGCCAGGCGCTTTGCTGGAGCCCCACAGTCGGCTCGGCGCGGTCGGAGGACACGATCGTGATCGACTCCCGAGGCTTCGAGGTCGTCACCGAGGCGCAAAACTGGCCTAAGATTTCCGTGAGCGTCAAAGGGTTCGCCATCGACCGCCCCGGCATCCTCCGCCGCTAGCCCGGGCGGGGAATCGACCGGCGAGGCGTTGAACATTCGATGCCCGGGCGACGAATTAGACAGAGCGGATTTCGCTCATGGGAAAGGATGACGTCCCCAATGCGTCTCTCTTGGAAGCTGGGCCGGGTGGCCGGGATCGACCTGTTTTTGCACCCTTCGGCCTTGATCGTCTTGTTCCTCGTCGCGGGTTCGACCGGCGGCAACGTCCTCGACGCCGTCCCCTTCGTGCTCGCGCTTTTCGGCTCGATCGTGCTCCATGAGCTGGGCCACGCCTTGATGGCCCGTCGCTACGGGATCGGGACTCAAGATATCACGCTCTACCTGATCGGCGGCGTGGCCCGCCTGAACCGGATGCCCCGATCGGCGGGACCCGAGATGCTCATCGCCCTGGCCGGGCCTGCGGTTAACGTCGCCATCGCAGCCGCCTTGGCGGTGGTGATGATCGTTTGCCGACGCTTGGGGCTGCCCGAGCAGTTCTGGTTCGAGGTCTTGGCCCTGAACGTCGGCCTGGTCCTGTTCAACCTGTTGCCGGTGTTCCCGATGGACGGCGGTCGGGTGTTCCGGGCCTTCCTGACCGGCTGGTTGGGCCGACCTCGGGCCACGTCGGTCGCGGCGACGCTCGGCCAGTTCCTTGCTGTCGCCGGGGGCGTCCTCGGAGTCGCCTCGGGGCGGTGGGACGCGGCGATCCTGGCCATCTTCGTCTACCTGGCGGCGGCGAACGAACGCAACCAGGTGCTCGCCGAGTCGCGATCCCAGGCTCAATCCGGTTTCGGCCTCAGTAACCCCCCAGCCCCTCCGGCCGGATTCCAGTGGTCGAACCGGGGCGACGGCGTCTGGCGGCTCGTCCCGATGGTGGGCCGGGTCCGGACTTGGGGTTGATCATGAGCAAGCCAACCCCGATCGTCGAGCTTGGCGTGGCCGAGGCGTATACGATCTTGCGGCGCCTCGGCACCGTTGTTTTGCCGCCCCTCGATGCCATCGAGAACGAGGACTGGGGCCGCGACTGGCTCCTGTCGCAATTCGAGGCTTTGTCGCCGGCAACACTGGAGCGGCTAGGCTTGGCCCGCGACGTCGCCTGGGATCGCGAGTCAGCCGCCCCAAGGGCGGACGACGCCGGATAAGCGGAGGTCCGAGGCGTCGTCGGCGAGCAGGCGGAAGCGGAGGCCGGGTTCGACCGGGACCGGGAGGGCGAGCCTGAGGCTCAGGCAAGTACACATCCGCTCGTCGAAGGTCCCCAAAGGGTTGCGGGCTAAGACGGTGGCGATGACCTCGGCGGTCCGGATCTGCGCGATCCAGGTCGAGCCGGGGACGCACCGGGCGGGCCAGTCGGCCCCTTGGTCGGCGTTCTCGGCGGCGACGATCGCCTCGACCCGGTCGACTTCTCGGGCGTCGGGTATCGGAGTTTGGAGCATCGGAAGGTTCCTCAGGCAGCCGCGGGGGCGGCGGGGTCGGCCATCGCCAGGAGCAAGCTTCCCGCAGCGTCCTGGCCGGATCGCACGCAGTCGGGGATGCCGACACCTCCGAAAGCGTTCCCCGCCAGGACGAATCGCGGGTAACGCAAGACCCGGCGCCGGATCGTGGCGACCCGGTCGAGGTGGCCCAGGGTGTACTGGGGCATCGCCCGGGGGTGCCGTCCGACGTCGGTCAGCACCGGCTCCCCTTTGGCACCGATCAGCGAGCCAAGCTCGCGGCGGACGAGGGTTGTCAACTCCTCGTCGTCGAGGTCGAACAGGTCGGCCTGGGTCGCCCCGCCGACGAAGACTCGGATCAAGACCGAGTCGGACGGGGCGCGGGTGGGGAACTTGACCGACAGGAACGACATGGCCAGGATCGACCGCCCTTCGATGCTCGGGATCACCGCGCCGAAGCCGTCGAGCGGGTGGGCGATCTGGTCGCGGCGGTAGCCGACGGTCACGATCGCCGAGCTGGCATAAGGGATCGACCGGAGCCCCTGGGCCAACTCGGGGTCGAACCCGTCGATCAAGCGCGCCGAGGCGTGGGCCTCGGTGGTCAAGATTATACCCCCCGCCTCGATCGGCGGCCCGTCGAGGAGTTCGACCCGCCACGACTGGTTCGCCCCGGTCCGGGTGATCCGGCGGACGGCGGTTTCCATCCGGATGGTCCGGGGGGGCAAGGAATCGGCCAGGGCTTGCGGCAAAGTCCCCATCCCGCCGCTCAGGCTGGCGAACAACCCATACCTCGCCCCCGACCCCGAGCGCTCGACGGCCTTGGCGACCCGGGCCTGGCGGATCGCCCCCCGGATCAAGCTCCCGTGCTTTTGCTCCATCATCGGGAACTGCGGCAAGGTCGCGTTCAGGCTCAACTCGTTGGGGTCGGCGGTATAGATCCCGCCGACGAGCGGTTGAACCAGTCGATCCAGGGCTTCCCGGCCGAGCCTCCGGCGCACGAACGACGCCAGGCTTTCGTCGCCGTCGTCCGTTTTTCGGGGGATCACCAGGTCCATGAGCATCCGGATCTTGCCCCGGATCGACAGGATCGGCGACCGGAGGAGCGGGCCGAGCTTGGAGGGGGCCATCAGGACGAACCCCTCGGGCACGGGGAGGAGCTTCCCCTTGCGGACCACGAACGAGCGGCGGTTGCGGTCGTCGGTCCCGATGATCTGGTCGCCCAGGCCGAGTTCGTGGCAGAGGTCGAAGGCCCAAGGCTTGTTGGTGATGAACGAGTCGGCCCCGCCTTCGAGGGTGAACCCGTCGACCGACTTGGTCCAGATCGCCCCTCCGATCCGGTCCTTGGCGTCGAGGACGACCACTTCCAATGGGCGACGGGTCACCGAGGCGCGGGTCACCAGCCGGTGCGCCGCGGCGAGACCGGTCAACCCCGCCCCCACCACGACCACTCGATCGCGACCGAAACCTCGCTCGGACGACTCCATGACAACGCACCCCTGGACCCTGAAGCCTTCGAAGGTCGAGTCGGACCGATCCGCTCAAGACCTTCGGCCGGGTTGATCAAAGCGAATCCCGGACCCGATACTGTCAATTTTACTCGGCTAGCTGGCGAGGGGAAACCTCCGAGTTTCCGGTCGGCTCGATCTCTCGGAAAATCGAAAGCCATTGGTCAGCGCGCCGAGGTCTCGTGGACGAAGTCGACCAAGCGTCGGACGGTGTCGACCGGGGTGTGCGGCATGATCCCGTGGCCGAGGTTGAAGATGTGGCCGGGCCGGCCCCCGGCCTGGTCGAGGATGCGCCGGGCCTGGGCCTCAACCTCGGCGACGGGGGCGAACAGGACGGTGGGGTCGAGGTTCCCCTGAATGGCGACACCCGGCCCGAGTCGATCGCGGGCTTCGGGGAGGTCCGTCCGCCAGTCGAGGCCGATGACGTCCCCCCCGCCGTCGCGCTGGAGTTCGAGCAAGGTCGAGGTGTCGGTCCCGAAGTGGATCGACGGCGTGTCCGGATTCAAACCGGCGAAGAGCCGCTTCATATGCGGCTGGACGAACCGCCGGTAATCGTCGGGGCCGAGCATCCCGACCCAGCTATCGAACAGTTGCAAGACCTGCGCCCCGGCGTCGGCCTGGGCATTGAGGTAAACGACCGTGGCGTCGGTCAGGATGGTCATGAGCCGGTCCCAGGCGCCCGGGTCTCGGTACATGAACGTCTTAGCCTTTTCGTAATGCCGCGACCCGCCGCCTTCAATTGCATAACACGCCAGGGTGAACGGAGCCCCCGCGAAGCCGATCAAAGGGGTCTTCTCGCTCAAAGCGGCCCGGATCGAAGCCACGGCGTCGCAGACGTAGCCCAAGGGGGCGGCGTCGACCATCGGCCTGAGGCGGTCGACGTCGCTCGCCTCGCGGATCGGGTTGTGGATCACCGGCCCTTCGCCCTTGGCGAACTCCAGGTCAAGCCCCAACGGTTCGAGGATCAGGAGGATGTCGGCGAACAAGATCGCGGCATCAACTCCCAACCGCTCGGCGGCATAGACCGTGACCTCGGTGGCAAGCTCGGCGTTCTTGCAAAGTTCGAGGAAGGTCACCTTCGAGCGGATCTCGCGGTACTCGGCCATATACCGGCCCGCCTGCCTCATCAGCCAGATCGGCGTGACCTCGGTCGGCTCGCGTCGACAGGCTTTCAAGAACGGAGAGTCGAGGTAGGCGGGACGGGCGGGGCTTACGGTGGCCATTCGTCGCTCGGGTCGGATTCGGTCGATGGAGTGTAGGTCTTCTCTTCAAAGAAGATCGTACCCATCCGACCCATCGCCGGACAGCGGACCGACAACCCGATCCATCGCCAAAATGGGATCTCAAAGTCCACGTCGATCGTCGATTAAGGCGTTCGCTTGGCGGGATTGGGTTTGCCTTTGGCTTGTTCCGGCGCGGTTTCGGGGCCTGGCGCGGTGGTATTCGTGCTCGGACTCGTGGAGCTTGCTTCACCACAACCCGAAACCAGCGATGCCGTGAAGGGGATGATCAGCATCAGAGCAAATGAACGCATCGGCGAGTCCTTGGAAAAATGTCGGGAAGGACCGAGGGTTGTCGCGCCTTGAACGACAACTTCGAGCGGGGGCTGAACACAACATCAGCGTACTGTCATGTACCGGCCCGCCTGCCGCATCAGCCAAATGGGGGTGACTTCGGTTGGCCCCCGGAGACAGGCACGAACAAACGGCGATTTAGACGACAAGTGGAGGGTAGCATCAAAGCGATCCATTCGGTTCTCGATACACTCAATCGGTGATCTCTGTCGCAAACAATCCGCGAAACTCAGTCGGATTATGCATCGCATTGGACGGGGTCATTACTCGACTGGCGCGGATTGTTGCTTCTTTGGCGCAACCGGCGGCTTGTTGATCGTTTTCTTGTTGCTTTGAGAAACCGCATTGGTTGCCGACGGTTCGGGAGGAAGGTTGTTGTATTCTTCGCCCGAACCGCAACCCGAGAGCAAACCCATTACGACAAAACCGAAAATCAATCGATCAGACATGAAAGTCTCGATTTGGAATGGATGAAGCGGACAATAAACAATCAAGGCGGTTGATCCCGAATGATCCGGATCAACCGCTCGAAGGACATCCACGGAAGGGATGGAGAACTAGTTAGGTCGCCACCTTCTCACTTCAGTGTCAGAGCGAGTCTGCCGAAATGACCTCACCACCCGCTTTGGTCCCCAAAGCACGGTAGGCTTGGAGGTTAATGGTGTTTTTGATGTACTTGACGGAACCGTCGGACATCGCAAAATTCGCCCCACCGGGATGCCGACTGCGGAAGCCGTATTGGCCATATTGCTGACAAGCCGCATCATTCAGCAAGTACCAGTCGGGGGGGTAGCTAACGCCGGCGAAGCATGCCGTCTGGATCGCGCCTGTCTTATCGGGGGCGGCATTCAGGCGGGGAATGACGGTCGCTCCCGAAGTCGGACGGTATGCCTGGGTAGTATAGGTGTCCTGGAACACGATCGCAATATTGCCGATCGAGCTGGGCGAAGACGGTTCGTCCAAATAGCGACCCATCTCACCAAACAAGAAGGTGTTCGACAATCCATCCGTCGCTTCGGGAATTTTCACCGCCGATTCGGGACCGAACATGCCGTCGGACCCTCCGTAATTGCAAGTCGAGGAGTATTGACCGGTCGGGTCGGGAGGAGCCGTATTGGCCCAATTGGTGCCGATGGTCTCATTCTTCCCTCGGCTCGTCCCATAAGAATTGTGGACGTAGGGGACATCGATAGCGGGTTCTTGAGTCCAGCCAAGGTCCGAAGGGCAGTTGAAAGCCGAAACTTGGGTTGCATTGACCGTGGTATTGGAAACCGAGGCAAAAACTCGGCTGAAGTTATAACCGTTGCTGATTGCCGAGCCTTCAATATATGGCAACATGAAGACGAAAGCGGAATAGAGGGCGGCGTCTTTCGGGTAAGCACTACCACAAGTGGGCATTTGGAAGGCCAGATTGCCCATGGGGAAGCTACCAGTGGAAGACTCATAATTCAGGGATGCCAAGGCGAGTTGTTTGAGATTGTTGACACACGAAGCACGACGCGCCGCCTCTCGGGCCGCCTGGACTGCGGGTAAGAGCAAGGCAATGAGGACCGCGATGATGGCGATGACGACCAACAGTTCGATGAGGGTGAAGCCGCGACGGGCGGCCCGGGGAAGATCTATCATGCTGCTTCCTTCCAATTGATTCCACGAAAGATGTGAGGAGCAAAAACGTAGCCAGTTGAGGTCGACGTGAGATTGCGGGGTTGAGGCATGGCCGCAGGAAGCATGCCGTTTTCTGGGTTAAACAACTTTAGCCCGAATTTCTTCAAAGAAAAGGGTGACAACATCGAAGAGTTCCCAAAACTCGGTCAATTCCGCTCTCCCCCGTCAATTTACCCTCAAATCAGGCTGTGATTTTTCAAGATTTTTGATCGGATTTTTTACAGGGCCCTCAGCGTCGTTGCCAAAATGAGACGCAAGTCGGGTCGAAGTGGGCGACGTTTGGAGGGGTAGGCCGGGGCGAAGAATCGGGATACAATCAAGCATTCAGTCCGCCGGGGCGAAGGGTCGTGGCCAAAGTCGGTCATGGTTTAGGTGGTCCCACGAGCATCGAAGCGGTTATTGTTCATGGTCCTAGATGAGAACGAGCGTGGCGAAGGGGTGGGCGTTCCCGCCGAGCTTGGCGAATCGTCCATTCGACGGGTCTTGACTTCGAGCGGGGCCGACGCATCAAGGACTTCTCGGTCCACCGAGGACGAGGAGTTGCTCAACCGAGAGGTTCCCACCCAGCCCCGCCCCCGAGCCCCGGAACTGGCCGCGTTCACACATGGCGACCCCTGGCGGGTGCTCAGGATTCAAGGGGAGTTCGTCCACGGAATCAACTCCTTGGCGGAGGTGGGCGCGGCGGTCGCGGTGTTCGGCTCGGCCCGGATCGCCCCCGATCACCCCACCTATGCCCAAGCCGAGGCGATGGGCCGCGCCCTGGCCGAAGCGGGCTTCGCCGTGATCACCGGCGGCGGTCCCGGCGTGATGGAAGCCGCCAACAAGGGGGCGCACGACGCGGGCGGGTTCTCGATCGGGTGCAACATCGAGCTTCCGTTCGAGCAGTCGGGCAACCGGCATACCTCGCTTTCGATCAACTTCCGCTACTTCTTCATCCGCAAGACGATGTTCGTCAAATACTCGAACGGGTTCATCATCTTCCCCGGCGGGTTCGGGACCTTGGATGAGTTGTTCGAAGCCTTGACCCTGGTGCAAACCCGAAAAATCAAGCGGTTCCCGATCGTCCTGTTCGGGTCGAGCTACTGGAGCGGACTTCTCGACTGGATCAAAGGGACTTTGCTGCTTGAAAAGACGATCTCGCCCGAGGACCTGAACCTCCTGATCGTCACCGACTCGGTGCATGAGGCCCGTGACATCATGGTCGACTGCTACCAGACCCGGTGTTGGACCACCTGGAAGAAGTCCGAAGGGGCCAAGGTCGACGCCGACCCGCCGGGTTCGCCCGCCGCTCGGGTCGACCCGTCCAAGAACGACGGCGAGTGATGCCTTTCGACCTTTGACACCCACCGGACACTTGCCGCGATGGACAACCCAGAGTTCGAACAACTCGACGAGTCGCTCCGATCCGCCAAGCCCAGCGAAGCGCTCGACCACCTTGCCGGAGCCCTAGCCGATCGGGGCGACTTCCGAGGGGCCCTCGAAGCGATGCTCCTCCGGGCACGGCTCGACCTCGGGCTGCCGCTGGTCCAGCCCGGTTCGCTCGCCGACTTGCCCGAACCGGCCCGGACCCGGTACGAAGATCGCTACGTCGAGGCGATCCGCAAAGTCGGCGGGTTGATCCTCGCAACCGGGGAGATCGCCGCCGCCTGGGGATATTTCCGGGCGATCGGCGAGAAAGAGCCGGTCGTCGCGGCGATCGACCAGTTCCAACCCGGCGAAGACGACCTCGAACGGGTCGGCGAGGTGATCGACGTCGCCTTGGGGCAGGGGGTCCATCCCCGTCGCGGGTTCGACCTGATCCTGGACCACCACGGGACCTGCTCGGCCTTGACCGCCTTCGACTCGCTCCCCCCGGACGAAGGTACCCGCCGCTACGCCGCCGACCGACTGACCCGCCAACTCCACAGCGACCTCCTGATCAACCTCAAAGCCGAGCTGACCCGACGCGGCCAGCCTACGCCCTCGCCCGAAGCCCCGGTCTCCCAATGGCTCGAAGGGCGCGACTGGCTGTTCGCCGACGACTCGTACCACCTCGACATCTCGCACCTGGCGATGGTCGTCCGCCTGTCGACGCTCCTGACCGACCCGGCGACGATCCGGCTCGCGGTGGGCTTGACCGACTACGGCCGGAAGCTCTCCGACCGCCTCCAGGCCGACGGCGAGCCCCCCTTCGACGACTTCTACGCCGACCACGCCACCTACCTCAAGGCCACCTTGGGCGAGGACATCGACGGAGCGATCCGCCACTTCGAGTCCAAGCTCACCCCGCCCGATCCGTCCAACTGCGAAGCCCCGATCAAGGCCCAAACCCTGGTCCGCCTCCTCGACCGCCTGGGCCGAACCGAACAAGCCTTCGAGGTCGCCGCCCACTACCTGGGCCACCTCCCCGACGGAGCCTTGGGCGAACCCACCCTATTCCACCTCGGCCAAACCCTCGGCCAGATGGACCGCCTCGCCGAGATCGCTCGGGCCACCGGCGACCCCGTCCGCTACGCCGCCATCCGCTTAGAACAAGCCAAGAAAACTTAGCCACGGATGAAACACGGATGGAACACGGATCAGAAAACATTCCATTTGATTTATCCGTGTTCCATCCGTGTTTCATCCGTGGCTAAGTTTTCTTCTATTCCCATTCGATGGTCCCCGGTGGCTTGCTGGTCACGTCGTAAACCACTCGGTTGACCCCTTTGACCGAGTTGATGATCCGGGTCGAGGCTCGGGCGAGGAGTTCGTGGGGGAGGCGGGACCAGTCGGCGGTCATGAAGTCGTCGGTGTCGACGGATCGCAGCGCGACGACGTTCTCATAGGTCCGGCCGTCGCCCATCACGCCGACGGATTGGATCGGGAGCAGGACCGCGAACGCCTGGCCGGTGGCCCGGTAGAGGTTCGCGCTTTGGAGTTCTTCGAGGAAGATCGCGTCGGCCTGCCGGAGCACTTCGAGGCGGTCGGCGGTCACTTCGCCCAAGCATCGAACGGCGAGGCCGGGGCCGGGGAACGGGTGCCTCCAGATCAGGCTTTCGGGCAAGCCCAGTTCGAGGCCCAAGCGGCGGACCTCGTCCTTGAACAGGTCGCGGAGCGGCTCGATCAGGGTGAAGCCCAGTTCCGCCGGGAGACCGCCGACGTTGTGGTGGTGCTTGATCGTCGCCGCCGGGCCGTCGAGTCCGCCACCGCTCTCGATCACGTCGGGGTAGAGCGTCCCTTGAGCCAGGAAGGTGGCGCCTTTGATGGATTTCGCCTCATCCCGAAAAACGTCGATGAACGTATGACCGATCTTGACCCGCTTCTCTTGAGGGTCGGTCACGCTCTTGAGAGCTTCCAAAAATCGAACGGACGCATCGACCACGCGAAGCTCGGCGTCCGAGTGGCGACCAAAGGCATCGACGACCGCCGCTCGTTCCCCGCCCCGGAGCAAGCCGTTATCCACAAAGACGCAAACCACCCTCGACCCAAGCGCTCGGGTTAGCAAAGCCGCGCAGACAGCCGAATCGACCCCGCCCGAGAGGCCGCAGACGACCCGCTCGTCGGGTCCGACCTGGGCGGAGATCGAGGCCACGGCCCGGTCGATGAAGGTGTCCATCGTCCAGGAGCCGGGGCTGTCGCAAACCAGGTCGAGGAAGTTGCCGATCATGGTCGCGCCGTGCGGCGTGTGGGCGACTTCGGGGTGGAACTGCAATCCATAAACCGGCAAGGTCCGGTGCCTGACGGCGGCCAAGGGGCAGGTGGCGGTCGCCGCGACCGGGGTGAAGGCGTCGCCGATGGCGAGGACTTGGTCGCCGTGGCTCATCCAGACGGTGGAGGTGCTCGGGACGTCCTGGAAAACCGGGTCGGACGGGTCGGTGACGTGGCACTCGGCCCGGCCGAACTCGCGGGCCGCCGACGGTTCGACCCTGCCGCCCAAAGCCTCGCAGACCAGTTGCATCCCGTAGCAGATCGCCAGGACGGGAATGCCCATGTCGAACAACCGGGGGTCGCACCGAGGGGCGCCGGGGTCGTAGACGCTCGAAGGCCCGCCCGACAGGATCAAGGCCAACGGGTCGAGTTCCCGGACCCGCTCGGGGGTGATGTCGTGGCGGACGATCCGCGCGAAGGCGTGTTTCTCCCGGACCCGACGCGCGATCAACTGGACGTACTGGGCGCCAAAATCGAGGACCAAAACCGGGCGGTCGAGCGGGTCGGGGCGATCCATGATGCGAGTGAACCTCTGTAGCGGAACGAACCCATCGGAAGTAAACCGTTTGATCGAGGATACTTAAATCAAATCCACGGCCTGATCACTTTGGCTTCGCCACTTTCGACGTCATGGAAGGTCACGCTCCCTTCGGGCCAGTCGAGCAGGGCGAACGTCCTGGAGGTCGAGACCACCGGCGCAGAGATCACCGAGCCGGGGTTGATCACGATCCCGTCGGGGCAGCCGTACCACATCGGCTGGTGGGTGTGGCCGACGACCAAGAGGTTGGCCCCCATCTTGGTGAGCCAGTGTCGCAACTTGCCCGGGGTGTGGGTTTTCCGGGTGACGAAATCCAGGTCGTCGCCGGGCGAGCCGTGGACGATCACCCCGACGTTGCCGGGGCCGTCGTCGACCAAGAGATCGCCGGAGAGCGTTTCGAGGTACGCCACCGACTCCGCCGAGGGCATCCCGCCGCCGAACGTGCTGGGGACTCCCGGAAGCCCTCGGCTCCGCTCGATCGCCCAACGGTCATGGTTACCTCGGACCACGTCGATCTTGTGTTCCCGAACGAACCCAATCACCCGGTCGGGGTGGGGTCCGTAGCCGACGAGGTCCCCGGCGCAGACGATCCGGTCGGCCCCGAGGACGGTCAGGTGTGCCCAGGCCAGTTCGAGGGCCAAAACGTCGCCGTGGATGTCCGAGATCAAACCCAGCTTCATCCGGGCGAACCATCCTTCTCGGCCAACTTGGCCAGCTCGACCGACCGGAGATAGGCCGCCTCGACCGCGTCGAACAAGGCCCCCCGGACCCCGCCCCGCTCCAGGGCATGGAGGCCGGCGATGGTCGTCCCCGCCGGGCTGGCGACCTGGTCTTTGAGAACCCCTGGGTGAATCCCGGTTTCGAGGACCATCCTGGCCGTCCCGAGCACCGTCTGCGCCGCCAGGGTGGTGGCTAGTTCGCGAGGGAGGCCGACGTTCACCCCGCCGTCGGACAGGGCTTCGATGATGAGACAGACGAACGCCGGCCCGCTCCCGGAAACGGCGGTGACGGCGTCGAGCAGCGGTTCGGCGACCCGGAACGCCCGGCCCATCGCTTCCAGGCAACTTTGCACCGTTTGCTCATCGCCGGGCAGGGTCCCAGGGCCAAGGCAGTATCCCGCCGCCCCTTCCCCGACCACGGCGGGGGTGTTCGGCATGACCCGGACGATCCGGCGGTCGTCGCCCAAACCTCGGGCCAAGGTCTTCAACGTGACCCCGGCGGCGATCGAGACGACGAGGTGGTTGCCGGTCAGTTCGGGGCGAAGCTCGGTCAAAACTTCGGCCATGACCTGCGGTTTGACGGCCAGGACCACGACGTCGGAGTTGGCGACGACCTCGGCGTTGGTCTGGTAGCTGTGGATACCCGTCTCGGACACCAGGCCAGCCCGGGTGGCGGCATGGGTATCGCTCGCCGAGATCGACTCGGTCGGTTGGCCGTGGCGGATCATCCCCCGAATCATCGCCGTGGCCATCTTCCCGCAACCGATGAACCCCCAACGCTTGCGATCCGACGAAGGAAGGTCGACCGGAACATTCTTGCTCGCCATCGCGACCCCTTCGTTGCCAACCCGAACCAAGGAGCCGGTCGGCCCGGTTCAGCTTCCTCGCAAACCTTGGGGTGAAGTATAACAAAAATCGCCGAGGCGAAACGAAGCCAATCTCACCCGAGATCAACGACGACCCCAAAATATCATCGTTGTTTCGCTGGTTCTCAAACCGGAAATTCGCGGGAGTCTGATGGATTCGATCGAGACCTCGGGCAAAGCGACCGGGCCGAGTTGATCTTGCAATCGGTCGCAAAATTTGGATAATCCCAATCTTTTCCGCAAGTTCGTGGTCGTCTGAGTTTCGGGAGAGCGTGACGTGGCCGTACCCAAGAGACGGAAATCGAAATCAGCTAAAGGGAATCGGCGTGCTCACGACTTCCTGGTCGCACCCGCTTTGAACACCTGCCCGCAGTGCAAGCTCGCCGTGCCGCCCCACAAGGTGTGCCACCTGGTCGAAGAATGCGGCAACATCCAGCGCAGCAAGCCGCACAACCCGGTGGCTCGCGAAAAGGAATCGGTCTAAGCCCGATCACCATCCGTTTCGTCCAACACAACAGCGTTGATCTCTTGAGTCAAGTCGATCGCCGCCCTCAAATTCGGCGGGCGAAGGAGCGGGTCCGATGGGACGTGAGTGCGAAGTCAGCGGCAAGAAAACCTCGTTCGGCAACCAGCGAACCTACCGAGGCAAGGCCAAGTACCTGGGAGGGGTCGGGATCAAATGCACCGGCGTCAGCCGTCGGAGCTTCAAGCCCAACCTCCAGCGAATCCACATCTGGCTGCCCAACGGCACCACCACCCACATCAAAGTCGCCACCTCGGTGATCCGGACCGGCAAGATCACCTACATGGTCGACGGCAAGATGCAAACCTTCCCGCTCATCAAAGCCTCGCGGGGAAGCGCCCAGGCCCGAGCCGAACTCAAGAACTTGTACCCGATCTGAGCCGGGTCGGCTTGAATCGAAACGAAGCCAACGGAGACGAGCGTCACGCCGGATCGGCGGGCGGCTCGTCCGCTTCGGTTTCGAAGACTTCACTCAATGGCATCCAGAGTCCGGGGAAGATCGCACTCCCGTCGAGCACATCGCCTCTGTCAAGGATCTGAACGATCTTGGGTGAGTGATAAACATAAGCCGTGTAAAACTTCGGGCAGAAGATCCAGACGAAACGGACGCCGGCCTCGAAATAATCTTCGACTCGGCTCATCAGGTCGAAGACCCGGCCCCTCGGGTGGACGAGCTCGACGACCAGGTCGGGGATCACGTCCCAAGCTTCCGCCGCCGGTGGGAGTTTGTGGACCGGCCAACGCTCGGCAGAGATGAACGCCAAGTCTGGGCGACGCATCGTCCGCGTTGAGTGGAGGCGGAACAAGGCTGAGTAGACCAGCGTGCCGCTCCGCTCATCGGCCTGGGTCTGATACATTCGGGACATCAACCGGGATCGAATCCAGCCGGTCCGTGCGTCCAGATATCGCTTGGCGACGATTAGTCCGTCCACGACCTCATACCGTTTGGGCGATCCGGCCACTCGCTGACCGGGCACCGTTAAGTCGATCATGTCTGCTGTTCCCGAGTGGTCAAGGTAGGTGACCGATCGCGCCGCTCGAATGAGATCTATTTGAGAGCGGGTATAAAGTCAGGGTTTTCGATCGTCCAAGGACGACCGCTCCAATATCGAAACTCGTATGTCTCGCCCTCGCGTAAATTCGCCAAGTCTTGATTGGGATCGTCGGTGATCCAGATATACTGCACCTCACCTGGGATGCTTTGGATGGCGATGACGGACCTATCACCGAGCAAGTCGTCGATAAACTGACGAAGCGCCACTGGTTGCGTTAAACCCGACATCGCCGCCAGAATGTCGGCATGGGTGTGCCAGGGAGAGCCGTCGAAGCCGAGCGTAAGATCGCCCTCAGGGTCGGCGACCACCAGGAACCGCAAGCGACCATCCGAGCTGACGTGTTCTTCGACGGTTCGCATTGTTCACCTTCTAAGCATTTTCGTATTCATTCATCAAACCTCATCATCCGCCCGGAGTTGGGCCAGGACGGACAGGTCTTCCAAGGTGGATGTGTCCCCGGTACTTTCCTTGCCTGCGGCCACGTCGCGCAACAACCGGCGCATGATCTTTCCGCTACGGGTCTTGGGTAACGATTCGGTGAACCGGATGTCGTCGGGGCGGGCCAAGGCCCCGATCTCCTTGACGACGTGGGCTTGGAGCTCTTTCTTGAGGGCTTCGTCGGGTTCCTGGCCGGTTTCCAGGGTGACGAAGGCGGCGATGGCCTGGCCTCGCATTTCGTCGGGCTTGCCGACGACGGCGGCCTCGGCGACCTTGGGGTGGCTGACGAGGGCGCTTTCGACCTCCATTGTCGAGAGGCGGTGGCCCGAGACGTTCAACACGTCGTCGACCCGGCCCAAGATCCAGTAGTTGCCTTCGGCGTCGCGGCGGGCTCCGTCGCCGGTGAAGTAGGCTCCGGGGATGTCGGTCCAATAGGTGGCCTTGTAGCGGTCGTCGTCGTTGTGCAAGGTCCGGAGCATCGACGGCCAGGGTTGTTTGATGACCAGGAACCCGCCGCCGTTGTCGGGGACGGGCTGGCCATCCTTGGTGACGATCTCGGGGATGATCCCGGGCAAGGGGCGGGTGGCCGAGCCGGGCGTGGTGGGCGTGGCGCCGGGCAAGGGGGCGATCATGATCGACCCGGTTTCGGTTTGCCACCAGGTGTCGACGATCGGGCATTTTCCGCCACCGATGACGTTGTGATACCACATCCAGGCTTCGGGGTTGATCGGCTCGCCGACACTTCCCAGGAGTCGCAAGCTCGACAGGTCGTACTTCTTGGGGTGGTGCTCGCCCCACTTCATGAAGGCCCGGATCGCCGTCGGCGCCGTGTACAAGATCGAGACCTTATAGTCTTCGACGATCTTCCAGAACCGCCCGCAATCCGGCCAGTTCGGCGCCCCTTCGTACATCACGACGGTCGCCCCGAGGGCCAAGGGGCCGTAAACCAGGTAAGTATGGCCGGTGATCCAGCCGACGTCGGCGGTGCAAAAGTAGGTGTCGGTCGGCTTGAGGTCGAAGACCCACTTAGTGGTCAGGGCCGCGCCCACCATGTAGCCGCCGGTAGTGTGCAAGATCCCCTTGGGCTTGCCGGTCGAGCCGGAGGTATAGAGGATGAACAGCGGGTGCTCGCTGTCGACGGGTTCGGGCGGGCAGTCGGCTTTCCGGCCGTCGACGAGGTCGTGCCACCATCGGTCGCGGCCCTCGGTCATGGCGACTTCGTGGCCGGTCCGCTTGTAGACGACGACGCTCTGGATCGTCGGGCACTGGGCCGCCGCGAGGTCGGCGTTCTGCTTGAGCGGGACGATCTTGCCACGCCGGAAGCCGCCGTCGGCGGTCACCAACACCTTGGCCGAGCAGTCTTGAATCCTCCCCGACAAAGCCTCGGCGCTGAAGCCGCCGAAGACGACGGTGTGGACGGCGCCGATCCGGGCGCAGGCGAGCATGGCGATCACGGCTTCGGGGATCATCGGCATGTAGATCGCCACCGCGTCGCCCGACTCGACGCCGAGCGACTTGAGCGCCGAGGCGAAGGTACTCACCTCGCGCTGGAGGTCGCCGTAGCGGAGGACCCGGCGGTCACCCGGCTCGCCTTCGAAGATCAAGGCGGCTTTGTTGCGGTCGGGGCCGAGGCAATGGCGGTCGACGCAGTTATAGCTCGCGTTGAGCTTGGCCCCGACGAACCACTTGGCGTGCGGGGTTTTCCAGTCGAGGACTTCGGTCCAAGGGGCATCCCACGAGATGATCCCGGCCATCTCGTTCCAGAACCCTTTGGGGTCGTCCTTGGCACGGTTCCAAAGCCGTTCGTAATGCTCAAGGCTGGGGATGTGCGCCCCTTCGGCAAACCCGGCGGGGGGAGGGAAAACGCGGTCTTCGTGCAAGAAGCTGGTGATCGCCCCGCCGTCGTTGTCTGCCGCCATTGTCGCGCTCCGCCGGTCAAGGAAAGGATGGAATCGTAGGGAAGCTGCCGAGGAAAGCTTGATCTTAGGGATGAGGATCGCCCATCGTCAATCGAAGCGTCGGGTTCCCAAACAAATCCGAATGCTCCGGCGTGAGGCTTTCGAAGGTTTAGAGGATATTTGGCGTGTAATTAATTTTACATATGGAATTAATTTAAAATTATTCATATATTATAACAAAGCCGTCGCAAATCCTTTGAGAACCTGGCGGCTCTTGCTCGAACTCACGTCCGTTCAGCCGAGATCTTCTTTGATGGCGGTTTGTTTCACAGATCGCGAGCGAGCCTGTTTTTTAAGTAGGGTGTTCCACTCGGACCGATACTCCGTGAGTGTTGCGGGCCGTGGAAAATAGCGAAGCAAGGCCAAGATGACAAGTACATCAAGAATAAGTGTTGTCCATGGAGTCACGTCCAAACGACCGAAACAATTGCAAGACTTGCCATCTCCAAAAGCAATTGAGTATACGTTAATAATAATGAAGATAAAAAAAGTGACGCATGAGATTAACCAAGCGATCAGTTTATAACATTCATTCAATAACAAGATCACGAGGAACGACTCGTAAATGACTATGAGTATTATGCCCAGATTTGTCATCCAGAGGCCACCGACTTCGGGGTCGATCGTTGCTAAAGCGTACGCTTTCATCGCAGCGGCAAAGAGTAGTAGACAGGCGACAAATCGACGAATTAAAAATTGACTACTCATTAAACAACCTTCCTGATGCGAGGCCGGCAAGCCTCGACCGTCGAGGCTTGCCGGGTTAGATGCACGAAGGACTAAGACTGAAGACTTGTTAAAGCATGTCAGTTGTTAATATTCACACCCACGGTACCGGTTTGCGCGGTACATCCCGCACAAGTCGAGGTCGTGATCGTGATCGTGACCGGTGAGCTTGTACCCGAACTACCACCGCCCGGGGGCACAGTCAAATTGACGAAGGTCGGTCCCGAACCATCCGATGAATTGTTAAACGTGCTCGAGTATACCTCTTGGATATTCCCATTGACGTCCTTGTAGGAAATCGTAACCTTGAAGTAACAGAAAGCAGTACCGTTCGGGTTAAAATTGATGGTCTGTGAAGTTCCGGCGGTCCAATTCTCCGGCGGCGACTTGACGGGATCGGTGATGGTCATGACCGGAGGGACAACAGTATTCGGCTTGACGCCACCGCTTTGGGTGTTTACACTGATCGCGCATGCGTCGGCGACCGTTTGCTGAAAGCTCATGGAAACAACAGCCACCGACAGCGCGATACGGATCAACTTGTTCATGAAAAGCCTCCTGATGTGAGTAGGAACCAGCCACCTAACCGAGTAGATGCAGAATGTTTGTTAATAGTCCGCAGAGTCGATCACTTCGCCACGACTCCGGGAACCCAGCGACTGCCAGACCGCCAGATCAACTTGTTGTTTAACGAATTGGGCATGTCCGTCTGTGAAAAGGACGTTTACTCCTCCTGGATGTTTGCTCCCTGCACTGAAAGCGCCCGCCTGGACGCCTCCATCCGATAGACAACTAAAGGAGTTGATCGGCATGTTGTGATTGAAAAGCGTGTGCTGATACTCCCCGAAAAACCAATTACGGCCCTTATCATTACTATTGACGATATTTACGGTCACATTGATTGCGCCACAGACCCGGGAGAAGGAGCTCAATTGGCTGACGCCGTTTAGGCCCGGATCGATCGCGAAGATCGTACCTTGGGGATCGATTGACTGATTGCCCCGTGGTCCTTGCACCCACTCGGCGATCATGATTGTTGAGGACGATCCATCGGTTACGTCTCTGTAACTGATGCAGCGATTTCCACGCGGGAAAACACCATTGGTTTCTTGCAAACGGTCATCAAACCCTCGACTTCCAGCGTAACTCGTACCCGACGATCTCGTATCTTCCCGGAAAAAGTTGGCCGGGCAGTAGTAAGTAGAGACTTTGCACGAAGAGATTGTCGCGTTCTCGGCATCAACTTCGATACCCGTCGCGAGGAAGTTCTGGTTGATTGCGTTGTAGATAACCTGCTGATCCACTGAAGGCAATAGCATCGCATGATTAGAATAACCATTGCCATTTCCGCCCTGCGGAAATTGCCCGAAAGTGGATGAGTAATTTGCCAAGGCTAAACCCATTTGATGCAGATTTTGCGCGCATTGCAAACGCCTGGCACTTCCCCTCGCGCTCTGCACGGCAGGGATGACAATCCCCAGAAGTAAGCCCGTGATTGAGAGAACAACAAGCATTTCGATCAGGGTAAATCCATGTCGCTCACGCTTCTCGCCGTTTGCTGTTTTAATCATTGCGGACCTCGAATTTTAGGACGTTAGTGGGTGGAGATTGTTCCTTGTCCGTGTCGCTCAACGAACTTGACGGATCACCCGATCCGCGACATACCACTTTCAACAAATATTTTCCCTGCTTGTCGGGCATCTTCAAGTTCGCGGTGAACTTGTATTCATACTTGTTTTGGGTCGGCGCAGGTTTGATACTGTAGCCGGACAAACTCTCATTGGTTTTGACCGCATCGTAAACTTTGATGACGACGACCTCTGGCGTCCAAGCATCAACTGCCGCGACTACCAATCCGGAAACATCGATCCGTTCACCGCGCTTGAAGATGCTGTTTACTTTGGGAACGGTGGTGGTCAGTACCGGACTGCTCTTCGCCACCGAGCGTTCGGGACGACGACCACAATCGACCAAGGACAACGCATACAGACTTGCGACGATACAGCGATGCTTTGTCAGGTATCGCATAATCTAACCTTCGCTTACGCTCTAGAGAACGCTTGGCTCGTCTAACTAAGACGGAAGATTAATGGTTCGTTCCAAGATTTGCAATCACTAATTTTTAAATATTCTAGTTTTTTCAAAAATATGATTTTAAATTTTGAGCATATATTTTTAAATGAATATTTTAGTTATTAACGTTTGAAATTTATGAATAATGCTGTTCCGGTCCGTTTTTCGAGCTGGCGGACCCGGGCACGTCAGTTGCATTCTAAATTACGCATGTTAAATCCCGCACGCGATCGTGATCGATCGCAACCGGTCCCCGATGCCAACGTCCACGCCAACCCCACCGCCTCGGCGCGGTCGGCGGGGCTTCGGCATGTTTCCGACGACGGCCTCGGCTTCCGCCGCAAGCCTCGGAAGACCAAGACCGGCCTTGCCTTCTCCTACTTCGACTTCGAAGGCAAGCCGATCCGAGATCCCGAGCACCTCGCGAGGATCAAGGCATTGGCCATCCCCCCGGCCTACACCGACGTCTGGATTTGCCCCCACCCGGACGGCCACTTGCAGGCCACCGGGCGCGACGCCCGAGGGCGGAAGCAGTACCGTTACCACCTCCGATGGCGCCTGGTTCGCGACGAGAACAAATACGAGCGGATGATGGCCTTCGCCGCCGCCCTGCCGAGCATTCGGAAGCGGGTCGACGCCGACTTGTCGAGGCCGGGACTCCCCAGAGAAAAGGTCCTGGCCGCCGTGGTCCGGTTGCTGGAAACGACCTTGATCCGGGTGGGCAACGACGAGTACGCCAAGTCGAACAAGTCGTTTGGCCTGACGACGATGCGCGACCGCCACGTCAAACCCGGCAAGGACAAAAAGTCGATCCGGTTCGAGTTTCGGGGCAAGAGCGGCGTCACCCACGAGATCGACCTCCACGACGCCCGCCTCGCGAAGATCGTCGCTCAATGCCGCGACCTCCCCGGCCAGGAGTTGTTCCAGTACCTCGACGAGGAGAATGGTGAGGTGAAAGACATCGCTTCGAGCGACGTCAACGCCTACATCCAAGAAGTCTCGGGGAGCGACTTCACCGCCAAGGACTTCCGGACCTGGGCGGGGACCGTCCTGGCCAGCCTGGCGCTCCAGGAATTCGAGGCGTTCGACTCGCAAACCCAGGCCAAGAAGAACATCGTCGCGGCGATCGAGCATGTGTCCGAGCGACTGGGCAACACCCCGTCGGTTTGCCGGAAGTGCTACATCCACCCCGAGGTCTTGCTGGCCTACCTCGACGGGACCATGCTCGAAACCCTCCGCCAACGCGCCGAGGCGGAGATCACCGAGGGGCTTGAAAACCTCAAGCCCGAAGAGGCAGCCGTCGTCGCCTTGCTCCAACAACGGCTCCAGCAAACAACGCGGAGTTAATCGACTTCTCAAATTAAAGACTTGATCGTGGCAGAGATGTATTGATTCACCTCCACCACGAAGATTAGCATCTTTCCTCCGGAGCTTCTGAGAGTCTATCAGCCTCCCATCGGAGGTAAACCACCGCCACCATCTGAGCCCGTATAAGTGAGTTCCCTGATCACCGTGGCGGACAATTGGTTGCCGTAGTAGTCGGTCGAGAAAACGATGATGTCATAGTAACCAGAGGGCCATCCATAGCCGTTCCCGAAGGCAAAAGTGCCATAGTTCCAAGTACCGCTTCCGTATGAAGCGGTGAACCGGTAGGCAAATCCGTCGACGTAGTAAACCGCTTTAGGTCCAACAATCCAGACCGTCACGCCGTAAGGGTTGGTGTCAAAGAACCAATCGTAACCGACGCCTCCGGCGATATCAACGCTGGCCGGGGGCGCGTAAGGCCCGCCGCCACTGGGCGAGGTAATCGTGACCGTGTTCGTGGCATAGCTCGTCTTCGAGGCGACGAGGCTAGCAAGCAGAAGGCAAGCGATGACGCGCAAAGCTTTGAAAGCAGTCATGTTCAACCTCACTTTGTTGGAGTCGAGTTGAAGAAGCGAAATGATCTGCGGAAGTTCTCTCAATCTGATGAGATTAAGGGAGATTCGATGCCTTGTGAGCCATCTGAGGTTAGCACCTTCGTAGATGAGGCAACCTCAATTCTCGGTTTGCTGTTGGTAGGAGCATCGCAAACAGATGCATGTTTGCATCGTTGCTTCTTTCACAAAAAGCGACGTGCTTACAGTCGATTTGTTGCGACCTCATCGTCATTCAGGGATGTTTGTGATAACTTCACCTCCCGCGCGAGTGCCAATTGCCTGCCAGACCGACAGTGTGATCGAATCACGAACCGGCGTCACATGGCCGTCGAGGAAGAGGACATGGGCCATCCGGTTGTGTAAGCTGCCGGCTGTGTACGCACTAATTTGGACGAGACCACCATTACTGCAGGAACGCCCATTGATCACATAGTCATGGGTGTAGAGGCTTCCACCCAATATACCAGTCATCCACCGGACTCCTTTGGCGTTTCCGATGGGAGCGGAGGAAAGATTGAGCCCGCCGCACTCCGCAAGGAATTTGTCGTACACCTTGGGTCCGGCCATGTGAGGACTTGTTATGAAGACCGATCGCACCGGATCACGCAGGCCGAAGCCACCCCGAGTAATCAGCCACTCCGACATGGCGGCGGTGTTGCTGCTGCCGTCGCTGATCCGATCCGGTGGGAACGCGGAAGCAGAAGTCACCGAGACGCCGCCATTATCGGATGGCCCCCGCTCGTCGAATCGGTATCCGCGATTGCCCGCGTAATTCGTGACGCCTGTTCCGCCGTAGTTTCCGACGTCCGTCGGGCAGAGGAAAGTCGCCACATTGGTCGAGGTGCAAGTATCGTTCAAGGGGGAATGGCCCGACACAACTTGAAAGTTAATGGCATTGTAGAACGGAGTTTGCTCAATGTAAGGGAGGATTTGGACATGCAAAGAATAACCCAAACCCTGATGGCCTGCTGGCATGACGCCGTTAGCCGCAGTATAAGATCCGATCGCCAAGCCGAGTTGGCGGAGGTTGTTCACACATTGCGTGCTCCTCGACGCCGCTCGGATCGCCTGCAAGGCGGGCAGAAGGATCGCAACCAATATCCCGATCACAGAAATCGTCACCAATACCTCAATCAAGGTAAAGGCCTGGCTCCCACGCGATTTCTTTGAACAAAGAATTTGCATCCTAATCGATTCCTATCAAGCAAGCACGCGGACAGGTCCACTTGGCTTCTATTCGCAGAGAGTATCGAATGGCAGATTGGCCGATAAGAAAAAAACTGGGATAGCGAAAATTTTTTCGGGAAGATTAGGCCGTGTGGACAACATCCTGGCAATTTGAGGAGTCTGAGTCACCTAAGAAGGATCATCGCCGACGCTATATGAGCAAACGCTAGAAAGTTGCGCTTCGTCTTCTCATACCGCGTCGCTACCCGACGATACGGCTTCAATAAACTGAAAAACCACTCCACCTTCACACGCTCCTCGTAAGTATGCTTGTCATACTCGCGGGCGACCTCGCGATTCTTCTTCGGCGGAATCATCGCCGCCGCTCCCCGACGTTGCGCCGCCTTGATCACCTTGTCACTGTCATACCCCTTGTCACCCATATAA
>JAABUX010000302.1_pt1 | contig 83909 bp, 83 predicted proteins | sample 5561851 | NCBI WGS metagenome assembly JAABUX01 (sample SAMN10711883, study PRJNA513361) | rock metagenome | isolation source: Antarctica rocks | place: Antarctica: Victoria Land, Richard Nunatak red sandstone | collected 2016-01-03 | reverse complement strand
CTATGATCGCCTCTGCGGTGCGGCGCGCCTGCCGTCCCTCGCTGCCCTCATCCTGCAGCAGGCTGTGCGTCCGCCTGCGTCGCTCCTCGCGGTCGCCGCCTGATCCCCGACTTTTCGGCCTGATACGATAAAAGTTCTCCCGCGATTATAATGTCCTGCACGGTTGCGAAGCAACAATCACATCGGTCAGCCGCGGACGTGCATGGCGCGCTGGCCTTCGGAAGCTATAACGGAAAGCTGTTAGTGCAGCACGCCTTCTTCCAGGCCGCGCGCGATAGGGAGTGGGGAACCGGCCTGGTTCGTCGGCGCGGGGGCGGCGGCGCCCGTGGCGATGTCGAGCACGCGGGGCGCCGAGGGGTCCCAGTGCAAGGCCACGCGGGCGCCGTCGCTCAGCGCCAGCGCGCGCGCCGAGCCGAGGTCGACCGCGATCTCTCCCGCGTCGGTCTCCACCATCACGCGCGTGATCGACCCCTGGAAGCTGCGGGTGACGACGCGGCCGACCAGGCTGTCCACCGGCGCGTCCGCGCCCGGCTCCAGCAGCGTCGCCGCGATAGCTTCGGGCCGGATCATCAGCACCACCGCCGTACCTGCCGGCCAGGCGGCGGCGCGGTCGGCGCGCAGCAGACCGCCGGTGCAGGAAACGCGGCCATCCGGCATCGTCGTGCCCTTGATCCCGCTCATTGTCCCGATGAAGCCGGCCACGAACATCGTCTGCGGGTCGCCGTAGATCTCCGCGGGCGCGCCCACCTGCTCGACGCGGCCCTGCGACATCACGGCCACGCGGTCGGACACGGAGAGCGCTTCTTCCTGGTCGTGCGTCACGAACAACGTGGTGATGCCCAGACGCGTCTGGATACGGCGGATCTCGTCGCGCAACTGCGCGCGCACCGTGGCGTCGAGCGCCGAGAGCGGCTCGTCGAGCAAGAGCACGCGCGGCTCGATGGCCAAGGCGCGCGCCAGGGCCACGCGCTGCTGCTGGCCGCCCGACATCTGGTGGGGGTAGCGGTTGGCCGTGGCGGAGAGGCCGACCATCTCGATCAACTCGTTGGCGCGGCGGGTGCGCTCCGACGGCGAGACCTTGCGCACGCGCAGGCCAAAGGCCACGTTGTCGCGCGCGGTCATGTTGGGAAACAAGCTGTAGGCCTGGAAGACCATGCCCATATCGCGCTTGTTGACAGGCATGTCGGTGATGTCCTTGCCCGCGATCAAGACGCGGCCCTCCGTGGGCGGCTCGAAGCCGGCTACGATGCGCAGGGCGGTCGTCTTGCCGCAGCCGCTGGGTCCGAGGAACGAGACAAACTCGCCGCTGCGGACGGTCAGGTCGAGCAAATGGAGGGCGACCGTCTCGCCGAAACGCTTGTGCAGTTGTCGTAGTTCGAGGTCGGCCATGGTTAGCGCGCCCCTCCTATCTGTCCTTGTTGGCCGCGTGAGCCACGCCCCAGAAAGAGTATGCCGAACATCGCCGCCCAGGTGATGAGGAAGCTGAGCACGGACAGCGCCGCCGCCCCATTGGCCTCCTCGGCGCCGACCTGGAAGATGTACGTGCCGAACGTGTTGAAAGAGAGGAACGCGGCGATGGTGTACTCGCCCATCACCAGCGTCATCGAGAGGAACGCCGCCGAGATGATGGCCACGCGCACGTTCGGCAGCACTATGCGCCAGAGGATCGTGGCCCACGACGAGCCCAGGTTCTGGCCAGCCTCTGTCAGCGTTTTGAGCGGGATAGCCTGAAAGCCGGCGTCGAGCGAGCGATAGGTGAACGGCAGGGTCAGCACCACGTAGATGAAGACGAGGATGTGCGGGCCGGAGAGCATCCAGGGAAAGCCCTGGAACACACCGATCACGCCCACACCCAGGGTGACCGGCGGCACGACGAAGGGCAGGACGCCGATAAAGTCCATGATCGGCCGGATCCGCGGCAGCCGCAGGTTGATCCAGAACACCATGGGCGTCATCAAGATCAGGCTGAGCACGACCGCGACCACGGCGATCTGGGCGGAGAGCAAGATGGAGCTCTGGAAGTTTGGATCGCTCAAGATCTGGTTATAGTAGTTGAAGGTGAGCGCGTGCGCGCCCTGGACGCTGAACGCGGCGACGCCAATCAGCGGCAACGCGAAGTAGAGGGCGGCCAGGACTAACCAGGCGGCGCTGCCGGCGCCCAGACGCCTGAAGGCCAATCTAATCCTCATCGCCGCCACCTGCTCACGCGGCGTTGCAGCAGACCGTAGACGACCATGGCGACAGCGATGATCGCGATCATGCCCAGAGAGAGGGCGTCAGCCATCCGCGGGTTAGAGCCGAAGTCGCCTGTAACGAGGCGCCCGATCGCCGCGGGCACGAGGCTGATCGACGTACCCACCAGGGCGACGGACGTGGCATAGGCGGCGAAGGCGCTGCCGAACAAGAGCACCAGCGCGCTCAAGAGCGAGGGCAGGAGGATGGGCAGACCGATGTAGCGCCAGTACTGCCACGACGTGGCGCCGAGGTTCTCCGCCGCCTGCGCCCACTCGGCGCGCAGCCCGTCGATGGCCGGCGCGATCAGCAAGATCATCAGCGGCAGTTGGAAGTAGCTGTAGACGACGATCAAGCCGCCGAGCGAGTAGAGCGTGAAGCCTGCTCCGTAGAGGTCAAGGCCGCGGTCGGCCAGGAACTTGGTGATGAACCCGGTCGTGCCCAACGTGGCGATAAAGGCGAAGGCCAGGGGCACGCCAGCGAAGTTCGCGGCTACGCCGGAGAACGTGGTGAGCACGTTGCGGATCCAGCGTGGCGCGCCGTCCTTCAGCGCCGCGTAGGCGATGAAGAAGCCGCAGACCGTGCCGATGACCGCGGTCGACGCGCTGAGCGCCAGACTGGTCTTATAGTCGTCGGGGTATTCGCCCTGGAAAAGCTGGTTCACGTTGTCCAGCGTGGCGCCGCCGTTTGGCAAGATAAAGGCGTTGGCGATAAGCCAGATCGACGGCACGATGAGGAACACGACGATATAGGCGAAAAACGGGACCACGGGCAGCCAGTTCAGCCAGCCACGACGCGGCGCGCGGCGCGTCGTGGCTGGCCGGGCTGCCGTTGCGTCTTGCAAAGCTCTGGCCATACGCTTTCCTCCCGTACGGCGACGCCACGTTCTCGTCGACGCCGTGTCTGTACATGATGCGGAAAGGGGAGCCCGGCGTCAAGGACGCCGGCCTCCCCGCTGATGACGGACGCCGCCGGAGTTTAGCCGTTGAGGACCTTCGGGCCCCACTGCGTCGCCAGCACGGCTTGCGCCGCCTTGATCTGCGCGACCGTGGCGAACTTCACGTTGGCGTAGGCCGCGGCCGGCGGTAATTTCGCGGCCAGAGAGGCCGGGATCTTGTTACGCGAGGCGAGGTCGTTGTAGCGGGCGGGGTGCGTGTAGCCCTTAAGGAACAGCAACTGCACTTCGTCCGTGTAGAGGAACTCCTGCCACAGCTTGGCGGCGTTGGGGTTCGGGGCGAACTTAGAGATGGCCTGGCAGTAGTAGCCAGCGTACGAGCCGCTCTTAGGCACGTTGACCGTCACGGCGGGGTTGCCGCCGAACGAGTCGCGCGCGGCGAGCAACAGGTAGTCCCAGCGGATGACCACCGGCGTGGCGCCCTTGGCCACGTTGGCGTTGAGGCCGAACGTGGGGTTGAAGTTGCCTGCCTTCTTGACCTTGGCGAAAAAGTCGATGCCGTGCTGGATGTTGTCGAGCGATCCACCGTTAGCGAGCGACGCCGCGAAGACGGCGGCGAAAGCCTCGCCGGCCTGGCGCGGGTCGCCGCCGAGGGCGACCTTGCCGCGCAACGACGCGCTGAGCAGGTCGGGCCAGTCGGTCGGAGCGTGCTTGACCACCGAGTCCACCGAGAGGAAGGCCGGCACCCCGTAGTAGTCGCCGTACCAGAAGCCGTTGGGGTCTTTCATGGTCGTGGGGATGCTGTCCCACGTGGCGACTTTGTAAGGCACGTAGAGGCCGGCCTTGCGACCGATCTCGGCGAAGGCCGGCGAGACGTCGACCACGTCGGGGGCGCGGTTCTGGCCCTTGAGGGTCATGATCGCCTGCACTTCCTGAGCCGACGAGCCGTCCGGGATGGCGTCGGCGATGGTCAGGCCGTAGCGCGAACGGAAGAGCGCCATGATCTCGCTGTAGTTGGCCCAGTCCTTCAAGGGGATGGTGATGAGGTTGATCTTGCCTTCGGCCTTCGCCGCCGAGACCCACTTGGCCGGTCCGCTGGCCGCCTCAACGCCCGCCGCGAGGGCGGTGCTTACATCCAGGCCGTTGGCCACGGCGCCCAGGCCCGCCAGGCCGGCGACGCCAAGGGCGCCGCGGCGCAGCAGTTCCGCTCGATCCAACTGTCGCTTGTCTGTGCTCACGGTGTTCTCCTTAGATAATAAGTCCCACCCATGGCCAATAACGGGGTTTCCCCTACCATGAGACGCGCCATCGCCGACAAAAACGCATGATTCTTGCGTCAATTGTCCAGACAACAACTCTACGGTAGCACGGCTGTATTAAGAGAAGGTTAAAAGCTTGTTAAGGACAGTTTAAAAATGCTGCCGTAGAGCGATAGAGGCGCGACGAAAGGCGCCAACGTCGCGGCTAGACCGGGCGGCGCGTCTGCTATGATGCTGTCTAGACATCGGGACGAGGCGCGACGCGGGCGTCGCGGGCGCGGATGCGGCCCCGCTTTCGTCACGCACTATAGTGAGACACGACGCGGAAGGGGGCTCGACGAATGGCGCGCATCGATATGGTCGTCTTCGACCTTGCTGGGACGACGATCGACGACAGCGGCGGCGCCGTCTTGCGCTGCCTGGCCGAGACGACGAAGGCGTTCGATCTTCCTGGAGACGACCACGACCTCAACAGCTTAATGGGCATGAACAAGCACGAGGTCTTCGCGCTCCTGGCCGAACGGCGCGGCGACGCGCCGGACGCCGCGCGCCGCCTCGCCGACGACGCCCTCGTCATGTTTCTCGAGCGTATGCGCGCGTCCTACGAGGCTCACCTCTCCCCCCTGCCCGGCGCCGAAGACACCTTCACGTTCCTCCGTTCGCGCGGGGTCAAGATCGCCACCGACACAGGCTTCGAGTCGTCCGTGACCTCCTTAATCATGGAGCGCCTCGACTGGCCCGGTCGCTTAACCGACCTCAGCGTCTGTTCGAGCGACGTGTCGCGCGGCCGGCCTGCCCCCTACATGGTATTTCATGCCATGGAGAAACTCGGCATCTCCAACGTACGCACCGTGATGAAGGTGGGCGACTCGCCCTCCGACCTGGAAGAAGGCGCGAACGCGGGCTGTGGCGAGGTCGTCGGCGTGCTCAGCGGCGCGCACGACGCGGCCACGCTGGGCAAACTGCGCCATACGCGCCTGCTCTCCTCGGTGGCCGACCTCCCGCACCTCACCGATCTATGGTCCGGCTAGCCTGACGGCCGCGTCGTCGCTCAAACCTCCACGGCCCCGACCTTGCTTCAAGGGTTGGTGAGACCGCGGTCCGACGCCGTTTATGTTCCCGGTCCATTGTTGCTTGAAAAAAGGAAAGGTGAAACATCATGCCGTTCGCTCCGGGTCATGACGGTTGGGTTCTGCTGAACCCCGGCCCCGCATGCACCTCGCCGCGCGTGCGCGCCGCGCAGTTGCGCGGCGACCTCTGCCACCGCGAAGAAGAATTCGGCCAGTTGCTGCTCGGACTCCACGCCAAGCTGCGCGCCGCGCTCGACCTGCCCTCGACCTACGGCGCCGTCACCCTCGCCGGATCGGGCACGGCTATCGTCGAAGCCGCCGTGACCTCCCTGGTGCGGCCAGGCCATGCCCTCGCCGTCGTCGCCAATGGCGTCTATGGTGAGCGTGTCGCGCAGATGGCGCGGGTCCACGAGATCCCGCTCGTCGAGATACGCGTCCACTGGACCGAGGAGCCTCCGCTCGACTCCATCGCCGCCGCTCTGGCGGAACACCCCGAGGTCGACGCCGTCGTGGCCGTCCACCACGAGACCACGACCGGACGCCTCAACCCCGTGGCCGAGATCGGCGCGCTGGCCCACCGGGCGGGCGCGCTGTTCGTGCTCGACGCCATCTCGTCCCTGGGCTGCGACGAGCTCGACGTGGCCGCCGTCGGCGTCGACGCGGTGCTAGGTTCATCGAACAAAGGGTTCCACGGCACGCCCGGCCTCTCCTTCGCGCTGCTCTCTCCGTTGGCGCTGGAGCGCATGGAAGACGTGACGCCGCGCTCGCTCTACCTGCACCTGGGGCGCTACCTCAAGCCACAGGAGCGCGGCGACGTACCGTTCACCCCGGCCATCCAGACCTGCTACGCGCTCGACGAGGCGCTGGACGAGTTGGCCGAGCGCGGGGGCGTCGCCGCCCGCGTGGAGGACTACGGTCGCCGCGCCTCTTTAGTGCGCGAGGGCATGGCGCGCCTGGGCATCGCGCGCCTCTTGCCCCACGACGCGCCGCTCTCCAACGCGCTGACCGCCTTCAAGCTGCCGCAGGGCTTTACCTACGAGGCGCTGCACGACGCGCTCAAAGAGCATGGCTACATCATCTACGCCGGCCAGGGCCACCTGGGGTCAGACGTCTTCCGCATCGCCAACATGGGCGAACTCACGCTTGCTGCGCTGCGCGACTTCCTCGCCGTACTCGAAAGCGTTTTGCACTCCCGCCTAGTCCAGGCTCCCACGCCCATCGCTTGAAAGTGTGTATCGCTGGGTCGAGTAAGAGAGGGAGGCAAGCATCGAGCACACTTGCAGCATCCATGAAGGCGTCGGATCACGTGAGCGCGGGCCATCCGCTCCTTGTCCCTTTACGCCTCATCGCGACGTTGTAGGAGTTCGATCTCCACGCGTAAGCGCGTGCTTTCTGCTTCGGCCTGGCGGCGTCCCTCCGCTTGCTGGCGTTCGCGCTCCTCGGCCTGGCGGCGTCCCTCCGCTTCCCGCGCGCGCGCGTCTTCCGCCTCCGCCCACGCCTGCTCCGCTCGCTGCCGCCGCAGGCTCTCCGCCCGCCTGTTCTCCTCTGCTTCCCGTCGCTGCGCCGCTTCCGCCCGTCGCTCCGCGTTCTCCCGCTCCGGCGTCCGCAGCATCTCCCCCTCTACCGTCCGCGCCGCCACCCGCTGCCCCTCTACGAACAGAAACAATTCCAGCACCTGACTCCACAGCGCTCCGTCCCGCTCCGCCGGCCACGCCTCGAACCGTCCCACCGCCCCGTCCCTGCCCGCGCCGCGCCGCCAGCCCACTAGCGTCGCCGCTCGCCTCCGCCACGGCGGCGTGAACACCACGTACTCCTCTGCTCCCAACAGGTCGTACGCCCGCCGCTTGTCCTCCTCGTCTCGCCGCTTGCTCGTGGGCGAGACCACCTCCAGCACGAACGGTGGGAACCCTCTCTCCTTCACCAGGTTGTACGAGGTCGTGCGCCCCACCGTCGTCGCCCCCCGCGCCACCAGCGTGTCCGGGGCCAGCTTCTTGCCCCGCGCCGCCCGCGTGTCTGCCGCGTCCGGCTCAAAGGCGCGCAAGGAAGCGGGCAGGGGCCAGGGGTAGACGATGGGCAGCATTGAGGCCACGAACCAGTCGCGTCCCGTGGTCTCGGCATAGATGTGTAGGGAGAAGTAGAGCGACGCGGCGGACACGGATTGCGCCAAGCCCATGCTCATCCAGGGACTCTCCTCGAGGTCGTCGGTGTCGTCGGCGAGCGCGCGCATGAAGGCGTCGTCCTCCGGCGTGGGCAGAGGCACGCGCCAGCGCGGCAGCGTGCGGGAGGACGGCGCGGGGAGGCGGGTCTCAGCAGTGCGGGCGGGGGTCTGGACCATGGCGTGGCTCCTTGGCGAGGGCGTGCGACAACGCCGGGGCAGGGCGTCCTGTCCCTAGTATACGTGCAGGCGCACGCTGGGCTGACGCGCGCCGCCGCTGCTCTCGCCTTTGAACGCTCGTTTTCATTGGGATGAGGAAGGGGACGTGCCGCTCTCCAACGCACTGACCGCCTTTCGCCTGCCGCGCGGTTTCTCCTACGACGCGCTGCACGACGCGCTCAAGGAACATAACTACATCATCTACGCCGGTCAGGGCCATCTAGGCGCGGAAGTCTTCCGCATTGCCACTATGGGCGAACTCTCGCTTGCTGCGCTGCGCGACTTCCTCGCCATGCTCGAAGAGGTTCTAGGGTCGCGCCCGCTCGGAGCGACTGCGGCCACCCTCTAACGGAAGAAGGCGGGAGTACGCCATCTGTCATCGTCGCCACGACGCACATCTTAGTAGTGCGCGGCGGATTGCCCTGAAAAGGATCATCGCCGACCTAGGAAGCGCGGTCGCCATCGTCGTGGCTGAGAATGGAGCGGCGTTGTCGTCCGCCAGGGTCTCCGCGGCAGACATCTATGCATCCTCATCGACCACCTGTACCACAACGCCTGTTCAGACGACGCCCTTCCCCAGAATCCTGCATGACCTACGCTGGATCGCGGCGCCCCCCCTATCCGCGGGGATGACCGGGCGCCTGTTCTACGGCCATAACGCGCATGGAGCAGCGGCTGAGATGCACATCCACGGCACGATGCCCGCTGGCGGCGCCACCAAAATCCTATGGGTCATCAGCCAGGGGAACGTCGGGGGAACGCTCACGATAGTGGGACGGAATCTTACCGGGGTGGGTCGGACAACGCAAGACTTCCCGCTGGCCGGCGGTGGAGGGGTTCCGGGCGCCCAGCACCCCTCAATCGTCATCGTCCCCACGCCGGGATGCTGGCAGTTCCATCTGAGGAGCGGGAGCGTGGCGGCGACCATCACCTTACGGGTCGTTAGGTAGCAGCGGTCGCATCGGCGATCACGCACGGCGCGGCAGCGGATCGTGAACGGCGCCTATCCCAATCTCATACGTCTCACGTCGGCGACAGGCCGCCCTCGCGCCGACCAACACCCTACGTCGGCGTGCTCTCTTCGCTCATAGCTGCGAGGCGCTGGAAAGCCGCTGATGGAGGGACATCGGCGAGGCGCCGGCGGATCGCGTCAGCGCACTCCTCCGCACTGAGCACCGACGTGTCGACTTCCAGATCGTAGATGCCCGGCGTATGGACTGCTGTCTCCCACAGCCGCACCATCCTACGCACTGGACCGTCGTCGCCAGAGCCAGAGGGAGGGACGCCCCAGGTTAGACGCCGTCGTTCCACGACTACCTCAGGCGGGCAACGTACACCGACGAACAGCACCGGGAGGCCCATCAACTGCCGCGCGCAGGCGGGCAGAATCTCCCTCGGGACGGAATAGGCGTCGTGGTGTCCCACGTCCACCACGACGTTGAGCCCCACGCGGCTATGCGCGGCAATGGCCGCATACATAGCGTGGTACAGGGTCACAATAAGCGGTTCGAGGTTGGGGCGTTCACCCCCAGGTCGTAACCCAATTCCCGGCTGGCAGCGCGCGGGGGTCATCTCCATAAAGCGATCGACTCCTAGATTCATCCACACCCCCTCAAAGGCATCCTGGATCACTGCGGCTATGCTGGACTTCCCGGAGCGCGGGGCGCCGTTCAGGATCACGATCCGACCTGGGGCGCTTGAAGCTAACAAGCGTGTCCTCCTAGCGATGCATCGCGCTAAACGGGTTGGCGGGCAGGGCGCGGCGTATGACGCCGCGTCCTGGCCTGATTCGAGAGATAGATGTCTTAAAGCTGGGCGGCTGGCTTCTCCGCCGGGGGGAGTTGGACGCGCACGTGCAACTCGTCGAGCTGGGGAGACGCGACCTCCGAGGGCGCGCCCATCATGAGGTCTTGCGCACTCTGGTTCTTAGGGAAGGTGATGACCTCGCGGATGTTGTCTTCCCCCGCCAGCAGCATGACGATGCGGTCGATGCCGGGCGCGATGCCGCCGTGGGGCGGCGTGCCGTAGTCGAACGCGGTCAGCATATGCCCGAACTGCGCGTCGATCTGCGTGCTCTCCATGCCCAGCAGGCGGAAGACTTGTTCCTGCACCGCGCGCTGGTGGATGCGGATGGAGCCTCCCGCCAACTCGTAGCCGTTGCAGACGAGGTCGTACTGGTTGGCCCGCGCCTCTAGGGGATTCGTTTCTAGGAGGCCGATGTCTTCGGCCAGAGGCGCGGTGAACTGATGATGCACCGCTTTGATCCCGTCGTCGTCGCCGCGCTCGAACAAGGGCATATCGACGACCCAGGCGAAGGCCAGGATGCCGGGGTCGGTCAGCTTCAGACGCGCGCCTATCTCCAGGCGCAGACGTCCCAGCGCTTCGAGCGCCACGTCGGGCTCGTCGGCCACGATGAGGAGCATGTCGCCTTCCTCGGCCTCGAGACGCTCCATCAGCGCGGCACGGATTCCCGGGGTGATGAAGCGCGCCACGTTGGAGCGCACGCCGTCCGCCGTGAGGCCGATGGTGACGAGGCCCTTGGCCCCGAAGCGCTTGGCCGTCTCGGTCAGTTCGTCGATCTCGCGGCGCGTCATCTCGCCGAGGCCCGGCGCGCGCAGCGCCCTGATGGCGCCGCCGCTCTCCAGCATCGAGGCGAACAGACGGAACTCCGTGCCCACGAACAGGTCGGCCACGTCGCGCATCTTGAGGCCGAAGCGCAGGTCGGGCTTGTCTGACCCGTAGCTCTCCATGGCCTCGCGGTAGGTCAGGCGGGGGAAGGACGTCTCCTGGATGCGCTTGTCGCTCACGGCGGGCACGAGTTCGGTCATCAGCCCCTCGATGAGGCTGAGCACGTCTTCGCGCTGCACGAAGCTCATCTCGATGTCGAGTTGCGTGAACTCGGGCTGGCGGTCGCCGCGCTGGTCTTCGTCGCGGAAGCAACGCGCGATCTGGAAGTAGCGCTCGAAGCCGGCTACCATGAGCAACTGCTTGAACTGCTGCGGCGATTGTGGCAGAGCGTAGAACTCGCCCGGATGCACGCGGCTGGGCACGAGGTAGTCGCGGGCGCCGCCGGGCGTGCTCTTGATGAGGATGGGCGTCTCGATCTCCACGAAGCCGCGCGCGTCGAGGTAGTCGCGCATGTACTTGACCGTGCGGGAGCGCAGCATGATGTTGGAGGCCATGCGCGCGCGGCGCAGGTCGAGGTAGCGGTATTGCAGACGCAGCGCCTCGTCGACCGGCGCGTCCTCGTTGATGGGGAAGGGCGGCGACGCGGCGACGTTCAAGACCTCGATCTCGGTCGCGCGCACCTCGATCGCCCCTGTCGAGAGCAAGGGGTTCTCCTTGCCTGGCAGACGCTGAGCCACGTCTCCGACGATGCGCAGCACGTACTCCGAGCGCAGGTCTCCGGCGGACTCCCAGGCCGTGCGCGCCTCGGACGAGTCCTCCGGGTCGAAGACGACCTGCGTGACGCCCCAGCGGTCGCGCAGGTCGATGAAGACGAGGTCGCCGTGGTCGCGACGGCGGTTGACCCAGCCCATCAAGGTCACGGAGCGGCCAGCGTCGGCCGCGGTCAACTCGCCGCAGGTCGTCGTTTTGCTTGCAGGCACGATTAATTTCACCTCATCGTCGTCGTTCTTTTATGAAAGGGAATTATCGTCGCGGGCGGCGAGTAGGATGCGCGAAAAAAGCCCCACGTGCGCCGCCGGGGATATGGCCGCAGTATAGCAGTCTATCCCTAGCTGGGGTCTGCCGCGCGACGACGGCGCACGGCTCTAGAAAGCCTGGCGCGGCAAGGTAATGGTGACCGTGGCGTCCTGGCCGAGGATGCTCTCGATGGTGATGTCGCCGCCGCGGACCCGCGCGATGACGCGTGCGCCCGACAAGCTCAGGCCCGTACCGGTCGTGCCCCGCGCCGTGGAAGCGCGTGAAGACGTAGGGCAGGTCGGACTCGGGGATGCCCACGCCCTCGTCCCGCACCATGATGACCACGCGGTCGTCGTCGGGGACGATCATGGCCGTGATGGGCTGGGCCGACGAATACTTGACGGCGTTTGGAGACAATGAGTCGCGCCTCAAGAAAGTTTCCCTCAGGCAGAACTGCTCCCCGCGATACTTCTTCTGGATGCGCCACGTGCCTCTCCTCCGTTCATCGTTGTTTGGTCGCTTTGAGCCGACAGAGAAGTGCGCGAACTCATCCTTTTCGCGTTCTACCTTCCACATCTATCCATGAAAGACCCTGACGCCTCCCGCGCGGCCTACTGGTCGGAGTGAGCGTGCGCGGACGCGCCGTTGAGCATCCCAAACATCTTGTCGTACCCCTCCTGGCCGTTCTCAGCGGCGAAGCGCAGCGGATAGACGCGCTGGACGCGGATCTCCGGCGGAGTAGGCTGAGTCTTCATGATGTCCATGACCTCGGCGATGAACTCGCCTAGCGGCATCGCCGCCGGGTCGTTGGCCTGCCCTTCGCTCAGGAGAGTCGTAGCGACGTACGGCGGGATCAGTTCGAGCACCTCCACCGGCGTGTCCCTCAGTTGAAAGCGCAGCGACTGCGTGTACGAATGGATCGCGGCCTTCGTCGCGCAGTAGGTCGGCGTCGCCGCGAGCGGAACGAAGGCCAGCCCCGAGGAGACGTTCATGATCGTGGCCTGCCCTTGTTTTTGCAAGGTGGGCAAGAGCGCCGCCGTTAAGCGGATAGGCCCGAGCAGATTGGTCGCGATAGTGGCCTCGGCATCGGCAAGGTCGTCGGGCTGGTGGAGCAGATCTTCAGAACGCATGATGCCGGCGTTGTTGATCAAGACATTGAGATCTGGGTAGATGCGCGCCGCCTGCTCCGCCAGCACTTTGATGGAGTCAACAGCGGTCATATCGACCGTCAACGCGGTCATGCCGGGGTTAGCGGCGACGACCTCGTCGAGCGCCTTCTGGCCGCGTCCGGCGATGACGACGTGGTTCCCCAAGGCATGGAAAGACTCGGCCAGAGCACGGCCGATGCTGGAGCCGCCGCCCGTCATTAAGATGGTGTTGCCCGTCATCTTCATCGAAATCTTCTCCTCGTTCGTGTTTTATCTGGTAACAATTAAGTGGTATCGCTGGTAATAAGACAATGATAGCAGAAATTTATTATCATTAGAATCATGATGGTGACGACGACGGGCGAGACGACGACGCGCGACCGCGTGTTGCGTGCCGCGGCCGATCTATTGACTCAAGGGGGCCGCGCCGCCGTCTCGACGCGCGCGGTGAGCGCGGCGGCGGGTGTGCAGCCGCCGACGTTGTACCGCTTGTTCGGCGATATGGATCACCTGCTCGACGAGGTCGCGTCCTATGGCTTCGAGCAGTATCTCGCCAGCAAGCACGCTATAGGGGAGACGAACGATCCCTTAGCCGATCTACGGCGTGGTTGGGACGTCCACGTAGAGTTCGGGCTGTCGCGCCCGGCCTTCTATGCACTGATGTATGGAGAGGCGCGGACCGGACGGGAGTCACGGGCCGCGGCAGAGGCCAAGGCCATCCTGTATCGTATGATCGTGCGCCTGGCGGGGGCGGGCCGGTTGCGTATGAGCGTGGAGCGGGCCGCCCGGCTCGTGGCCGCCACGGGCGTCGGCGTCGTGTTCTCTCTCCTCGCGACGCCGTCCGCTCAGCGCGACCTGGAGCTTTCGGCGATAGCGCGCGAGAACGTCTTGCAGGCCATCGCCACGGACCTTCCCGCTCGGCCCGCGTCGGAGACCGGTGTGGCCGGTCAGGCAGTCGCCCTGCGCGAGATGCTGAACGACGAGGGCTTCACCGTGTTGACGGACGCCGAACGCGCCTTGCTGGCCGAATGGCTCGATCGCGTGGCCGACGGCAGGCACACGCCCCACCACGCCTAGCGCCGGGCGCCGTCTGCCTGCAGGCGCCGCCACGAGGTCCTTCGCGCCGCGGGCGTGCAAGGCGATAGGGATGGTCGGGGGGCGCCTTCAGCGCACGAGAGGGCTGGAGCCATTGATAGAGGGGTGGTTGACCGCGACGGCGGCGGGCGGTCCTCATTGTCCTGACGCCGCGGCGCGATCGGGGTTAGGCGCCCCGATTCGCGCGGCTTTCCTGTCCGTGCGCGAACGACCGCTTGGATGCGTCTCCACGCGCCCGTTCACTCGTCCCGGCGCCGCTAGCGGTAGCGGGCCACGGCGCGCAGCATGTGCCAGCCAGCCTTTACGCTGCCGCGCACCGTGCCCGATATTTTCGAGATTCCGATACGCGGGCGGTACGACACCGGCACGCCGCGGACGCGGTAGCCGCGCCGCGCCGCGCGCGCGACCGCCTCGACGGGCCAGCCGTACATCATCTCGCGCAGGCCGAGCGCCGCGAACGTGGACGCGCGCATGGCGCGGAACGGGCCTGGATCGACCAGGGCGACGCCGTACACACGGCGCAGCAGCGTGGCCACGAGCACGTTGCCCGCCGCTTGATGTCTCGCCATCGCTCCCGGTTGCCGCAAACGTCTCACGCGCTCCCCGATCACGATATCGGCGGCGCCGTCTAAGAGAGGGGCCAGCAGGCGCGGTAGTTCGGTCGCATCGTCGCTGTAGTCGCCGTCGAGGAACACCACGATGTCCGCGCCCCCGGCGATGGCCCGCTCCGCGCCCGTCATGCAGGCGCGCCCGTAGCCACGCCGCCGCTCCACGATGACGACCGCGCCGTGTTCCACGGCGACGTCGACGGTCCTGTCCCGGCTGCCGCCGTCGACGACGAAGACGGGGCCGTGATGCACGCGGCCCAGGTCGACGAGCACGTGCGGGAGCGCCCTTTCTTCGTCGACGACGGGGATGATGACCGCCGTCCGCCTATCATCTTTCACAGCCCGTCCGCTCATCGTTTCCCTCCCGTCGCGCCAACTACCTATGGGGGCGTTCGGCCCGGCCGCACGGCATCCCATGCTACCATAGCGGAGGAAGAGGAGCCCCATGAGCGAACAACACGACGGACGCCGCCCCTTCGTCGGCATCATGGCCAAAGCGCCGCGCCCGGGCTACGCCAAAACGCGGTTGACGAGCGCGCTGGCCCCGGAGGTCGCCGCCGATCTGTATCGCCATTTCCTGCTCGACACGATCGAGGTCGTACGCCGCGTTCCCGGCGTCGAGGCGGCGTTGCTCTGTCCCTCCGGCGACGAAGCAGACCTCGCGCGCCTGGACCTGGGGCTGCCCGTTGTGGAACAGCGCGGGCAAGGTCTGATGCACGGTCTGGCCTTCGGCATCGCGCATGCCCTCGCCGAAGGCCACGTGGCGGCCGTACTTATCAACGCCGACAGTCCGACGTTGCCGCCCGCACGCATCGGCGACGCGCTCACGGCCCTCGCGACCCACGACGTCGTCTTCGGCCCCACGACGGATGGGGGCTACTATCTTATCGCCGCGACCGTCTCCTGCGACGCGCTCCTGCTCGACGTTGCGTACCCCGACGGCACGACGATCCTGCGCGACACCCTCGTCCAAGCGGACCGCCTAGGACTGCACACGGGCACGATCGCCCCCTGGTTCGATATCGACTTGCCGGCGGAACTGCGCGACCTCGCTCACGCGCTCTCCAGCGCGCCGCCCCATCTCGCGGCTCACACACGGCGTGGTCTCGACGCCCATGCCAGGGTGATCGACGCGATACCGACAAGCGGATGATAGACGTTTCCTACGGACAGCCGTCGCGGGGACAAAATGCGCTGGCCCTGGCCAGCGCCGCACCCGCTCGCCCTTCTCAATGGCGCGATCGCATCGTCCTCGCGCGTTCGTTCGCGCTCGGGGCCATCTTGCTCTTGAGCGCCGCGCTGCAATTCTACCGTCTGGGCGACTGGCAGTATTTCTCGGACGACCAGGCGGCCCAGCTCAACGTCATGCACGGCCTGATCGTGGACCATCATCTGCCGGTGCATGGCCTCGCGCTCTCGATCGGGCAGGCGCACATCGGCCCTCTCTTCTACTATATGCTGGCCCTGCCGCTCTGGCTGGGCCAGCTCGACCCCACGGCGGGCGTAGCCATGATCGGCGTCTTCCAGGTCGCCACGGTCTACCTGCTCTACCGCCTCTGCCTGCGCGTGGGCCTGCCCTGGGCAGGGCTCTGCGTGGCCGCGCTCTATGCGTCCTCGGAACTCGTAGTCTACTGGTCGCGCTTCCTCTGGCCCAACACGGCGCCGTTTTTCGTGGCAGCGGCGCTCTACGCGCTCGTCGCGCTGGGGCAGGGACGCGGGCGCTGGCTCATCGTCCTCACTGGCAGCCTGGCCGCGGCAGGGCAGATGCAGCCGACTGCCGTGCTGATGATCCCGGCAGCGGGCGCGTGTCTGACCGCGCTGCTCGTCACGCGGCGCGTACGCATCGGCGCGGGAACCGTCCTGGCCTCCATCGGGATCGTGGGGCTGCTCTTCGCGCCGGTCATCTTCTACGACGCCATGCATAACTTCGTCGAGGCGCGCGCGTGGCTGTCCTACGCCACGACCGTGCAGCCGGGCGCGACGGGGCCGTCGGGCGCGACGAGGCCGCGCGGCCTGGGGGGCGGGGGCGCGGCCTTCGAGACCTTCGCCTGGCGCCTGCTCGGCTTTCGCGCGCATGGAATAGCCGATCTGCTGCTGGGTCTCGCCGTCCTGGCCACGCTGGTCTCGGCGACAGGACTGTTCGGACGCGACCGTGCGCTGCTGGCGCGTCTGGTGCTCGTCGTCGGGGCCGTCTACCTGGCCGCCTTCAGCCTCTACAAGGGGACGCTGCACCCGCACTATTCCGAGCCTATTTACGCCATCCCTTTTCTGGCGTTGGGGCTGCTGGCCGATCTCCTCGTAGCCGTGCCGGGCCGGATGGCCAAGGCTCTGGAGCGGACTGCGATCGCGTACGTGTCGCTCTCAGCCGCCGTCGCCGGCCCTCCACGCCGCCGAGCGGGGCGTATGGAGGTGTGCGCGCGCGCGGCGGCGTTCGCGGCGACGGCTGTCGTCGTGCTTGGGCTCGTCCGGGCCAACGTGGACCACCTGCGTGAGAACGCTTTTGCGCTCGACCTGTATCAGATCGACTCCCCGGCCCAGGCACAAGGGAACCAGACGGGGCTGGGCGAGATGCGCCAGGCCATCGCTTTGATCGCAAGCGACGCCGCCGGCCAGCCGTATAACTTACTGGCAGTGGTGCGCGACGGCTCCGGAGGCGGCTACCAGTACCTGGCCCATCAGAGCAGCCAGAGACCGGCCGATAAAGCCAACCGCCCGTTGCAATACCTCCTGGTGCAGCCGGAGGATAGGCCGCCCTGGCTCTGGGAGCCGCATACACGCTTCCGCTGGAGCGGTGCGGTCGGCGCCTTCGTGCGCCTCCCGCATCTCTTGCTCTGGCGCCTCTCGTCTGGTCACGTCCACCCACCGGCCGTGCGGCCCCCCTGGCGCACGACGGCGGACTTGAGCGGGCCAGCCACCGCCATCGCCGCGGCCCCTTACAAGACGGGCCGCATGCTGATCGGGTACGACGGCGGCGTCGCCCTCTCGACAACGGGGGGGCGCCGCTCGCGGACGGCGCGCTGGCCAGGCGGCGCCAACGGCTTGGGCGTGGTCTCAGGGTTCGCCTGGAGCACGGTCTGTCCAGGCAGGGTCTACGCCGGAACCTATGACGGCGTCGTCTCTTCCGACGATGGAGGCCGCACCTGGGGGCGCGCGGGACTCAGGCAGCTTAGCGCCGAAGTGCTCTCGATCCTGTTGCCGCCGCGGACCTGCGACACCGTGTTCGCGGGGACGCGCGTGGGCGTGGCGCGTTCCGTCGACGGCGGGCGCTCCTGGAGCCTATTCGTCGTGGGAGGACGGCGACGCCTGGCCGTCCACGGCCTGGCCTTCTCCTCCGATGCCCGCACCCTCTACGCCGGGACGGACGACGGCATCTGGGAGAGCACGGATAAGGGGGCGACCTGGCACGCGCGCTTCGTGAGCGGCGAAGCCCAGCCCACGCTCTGCCTGCTCGAGCGTCCCCTGGGTGCGTCCGTCGTCCTGGCGGGCGCCCGTGAGGGCATCGTCTACTCGGGAGACGGCGGGCGAACGTGGTCTCCGATAGGGATAGGGCTGCAGGGAACGGTCTACGCGCTGCTGGCCGACCGCCAGACGGGGCTCCTCTTTGCCGGGACGGACGCGGGCCTCTACGTCTCTAGCGACATCGGATTTAACTGGACGAGAGTAAACGTACCGCCCGATCTGACCGTCAGCGCCCTAGCCGAGGACGACGGGCACATCCTCTACGCCGCCTCCAACAAAGGCGTCTACCGTTCGCTCGACAACGGGCTGAACTGGCGCCCAGCATAAACGATGGCGCGCGGGCTAATTTCCTTGCGCGCGCTGTCGTCCGCCTAAAATGTAACGCCTTGTTAAGACCCTTATAACCTTGCTAGGCGACGCTGCGGGTGCGCCTTAGCGTAGACTGGCCAGATACGCGGCGAGGTCGTGCTCCTGGCCCGCGGGCGTAGCGGGACGATCCGAGGTAGGATAAGTAATCTCCCGCAAAAGGTAGGAGGGCGAACGACGGCTGCCCTCATGCGTCAGATCGATAGCCGCGTCGGCGTTGGAGATGCCGGCGAGAGTGTGGCAGGAGATGCACGACCCCGTGGCGAAATCGCGCGCGCCGCGCACGATGGATGCGTGGTTAGTCCACCACGGTTTCGTGGCGGGAAGGGCCCCCAATTGGACGCGCTCGACGACGACGACAGACCCTACTATGAGCAGACAGGCCGCGGCGACAACGCCCCACACTGCTCTTCTCACGTTCGTCTTGTTTGTTATGGTCATGCGTCCTTGTTGTTCCCGTGCTCGACCGAGGTCGTGCCGCACCACGCCGCGACGATGTCTTCCTCGTCAGTGTAGCGTCGTTAAGGCTTCTGTTGATCTATCGTAAGTCTTTCGTAAGATAGGCTTGGTACTCTTAAAAGTAGTCAACAATCGTGCTCTATAGCGCGGTCCGTGGACCGGGTCTTATGGCAGTCCGTCAAACGTCCTTGGAGGAATCGTAGTCATGAAGCGTTTCGTTTCCGCGCTCATTCTCGCGGGCGTCGCGGCGCCCTTCGTCTTTGCTCCCGCCGCGCACGCGGCCACGCCGAGCGCACGCCCGGCCGCTACGACCGGGACGCTGACCGGCGTCATCACCGACGCCGCGACGCAGAAGCCCCTGGCCCACGTACTGCTGACGATCGGTTATCTAACCAAGGGCTACCAGCGCGCCGCCGAGACCGACGCCAACGGCCGCTACACCATCATCAACCTGCCGGTTACCAAGGGCATCGACGCCTACGCGTTCAAGTCTGGTTACTTCTACTACCACGGCTCTTCCGCCATCAGCGCCGGCACGACCACCTATTCGCACATCCTGGCCCGTGATACGACCTCGGTCCCGCATCCCAAAATCTCCTACTTCTACGCGATGCCGCCGACGAAGGGCGTGGCTCACTTCGGCATGCGCGCTCAGATCGGCAACGGCCCCTTCTCTTTCGAGATGATGGCTATCTCGCCCCAACTCGGCCGCCTCGTGGTGCTGCAGCATGGTCCGTCCGACCACTACGACGGCAAACTCTCGATCGACGGCGTGAAAGACGGCCGGTATACGTTCTACTACGTGGCCACTCAGGAGAATTGCTTCGAGAACAAGACGTTCCCCTCGGCGACCTTGCATCTGTAAGGACGGGACGCTAGGGCTGAACCGCGCGCACCGCGCGGCGCCGGCCCGACTATCGATGCGGCCACACGACTCATCATGGTTCATGGACGACCGCGCCTGAGATGATAGACGTACGACTGCGCAATTAGTAAAAACGGGGGTGGGACGATGGCGACACATGTTTCAACTCGGATGACGGCGGGGGACGCGGCGCGCGGTGGATCGATGGCAGTGTCTAGTCCGGCTAGTCTCTGGGGCCTGGGCGTCATCCGCATCGTTATCGGATTCCTCTGGTTCCAACAGATTTTATGGAAACTCCCGTTTAGTTCCGGCGGCGTGGCCAGCCTGAAGGATTGGATGTCGCGAGAAGCGGCGCACCCGTTCATCGGCCTCTACGGCTCCTTCGTCCAGAACATCGCCATCCCCAACGTCGGCCTGTTTGCCTGGCTCACCTTCTTGACCGAGGGCGCCATCGCCGTCTCGCTCCTCCTCGGCCTACTTAGCCGCCTGGGCGCCCTCGTCGGAGCGCTCTGGGCGCTCAACCTGGCCATCGGACTGTGGAGCGTGCCGGGAGAGTGGTATTGGACCTACCTGATGCTCGTGCTGCTCAACGCCGCCTTCGTCCTCGCGGCGGCGGGCCGCTACGTCGGCGTCGACAGTATGATCCGCTCCCGCATCCTGCCCACTTTGCGGGGTGGTCTGGCGCGCTTCGTCGACCTCGCGTCGTAGGCTCCAACCTAGCCGCGCCGGCTTTCTAGCTCACTCCCCATACGAACGCCGGTCGCGGCGGCAGATTGCCGCCGCGACCGGCGTTTTAGCGTTTGTCGTCAGGGAGCATTCATCGGCTCAGAGGGCGTCGTAAAGGCGTCGAGCAGCGTGCGCGGCATCGGCTTGGGGCGTCCCGTGACGACGTCGACCCAGGCCCAGAGCGTGCGCGCCCTCACGAGCAAGGCGCCCGCACCCTCCCGGTCGTCGCGACGCACCTCATAAAGGCGGTAGGCGCGTGCGCCGCGCATCTCGGACGGCCACGTCCTCACGATCAAACGATCGCCGGCCACGGCGGAGGCGAGAAAGTCGATCTCGTGCCGCCGCGCCACGAACAGGCCGCCCAGCGCGGTCAGGCGCTCCGGTGTGAAGCCGAGCGCCGTGCAGTGCGCGATGGCCGCCTGCTCCAGGTAGTTGAGGTACACGGCGTTGTTGACGTGCCCCAGTCGGTCGATCTCGTAGTAGCGCACCTGCAGCCGCCACGTAAACACGCTCTCCCGCGCGCCCTCGGCTTTCCCGTCCTCTATCATGGCTCTTCTCAGTCTTCTCGTCGTTTTACCTGCATCATACTCAGTGCGGCTTCAGTCCGGCTCACATCCCAGAACGTCCGGGCGCCGTTATCATTAGCACAATGCGGAAAGGGTGTTCCTGGCAGCACAGGCATTCACGTCGCTGCTTGCCCGTCCCCAATCAGCAGCAACGTGAATGCGTCCATGAATGAGCGGCGCCGCGCGCACCCCTGCCCTCAAAACCATCTTCATGGCAAGCTTCTAGAAACCGGATGACGGTCGCCCCATACCATCCACGCGCGGGTCAGATCGTGCTAGACTGATCGCAACAGGCATGGACCATGGCGACGGGGCGACCACGGGAGGGACAGGCAACGATGGCGATTGAGATGCTGGCGGAGATCGATTGGGACACGTTTCCCGAGAGCGACGGAGAGCCGATGGCTGAGACCCAAGCCAACGCCGTGCAGATGGTGGACCTCATCTTCGCCCTGACCTCCCTCGTCAAGAGCCAGGGGCGCGGCGACGAGACGGCCGTCGGCGGAAACCAACTTATGTACTACAACAAGCTAAACGGGCGCGACCACCTCGCGCCGGACGTGTACGTGATCCTGGACTACGCGCCGCCGCCCCCGCCGAGTTGGCGTATGTGGGAGCACGGCAAGTTCCCCGAGATCATCTTCGAGATCACCTCGCCGAGCACGGCGGACAGCGACGTGAGCGAGGAAGCGGGCAAAGGCAAGCGTTGGCGCTACGGGATGCTGGGGGTCAAGGAGTACTACATCTACGACCCACAGGGCGAACTCGACCCGCCGTTGCAGGGGTTCGCGCTGCAAGGAACGCGCTTGGAGCCGCTGGCGATGGAGCCAGGCGGGTCGCTCTACAGCCCGTTGCTGGGGGCGGAGTTGCGGCAGGTGGGCGCATTTCTGCGTGTGATCGATCCCGCGACGAGCGTACCATTTCTGACGCCGGACGAGACGCGGGAGCGTCTGAGCACCGTGGAAGGACGCCTAAGCGACACGGAAGGACGCCTAAGCGACGAGCGGCGCACGCGCGTAGCGGCCGAGGAACGTGCGGCCTATGCCGAAGATGCGCTGCGCCGAGCGCTGGAGCGCTTGGGAGAGCAAGCGCCGCCGGCCTAACGGTCATCACGAGGGCGCCCATGAGGACGAAGCCCTCCAAAGACGTCGAGTTGGCTCCGCGGCCGGCGCCTGACGACGTGCGGAGCGGTGGGCTTGCCATTGCCGCGGCCTGCCACGATGCCGACGCTTGACGATCGCCTCGCAAGCGCGGGCGTCCACACGTTGCCGATCCCTCTAGGAATGCGGAGTACGTTATGCTGCTTGCCTACTCCTAACGGCGCCCCCGCTAGCTGGCGCCCGAGGATTGTGGACACGGACCACCGCGCACGATCGCGAGGCGCGGCGAGAGCGCACCCGGAGGACGACTTCTTCTTGACAGGGTCTAGCCGGCGGACTATGATGGGGCGGGTCAATTCGTTCGATCGGTGAACGAATTAAGGGCGAAGAAGGGCGGAGAGAAAGATCGTAGTCGTTCCCGACCTCTCCTGGACGATCTTCGCCCCGGACGCGCCTATCTTCATCGCCCGCGCGCCCGCGCGCCTCGACGTGATGGGCGGCATCGCCGACTACTCCGGCGCGACCGTGCTGCAACTGCCGCTCGCCCTCGGCGCGGTCACGGGGGCACAGGCGACGACCGATGGGATGCTGCACGCGCACACGTCCGGGCCGGGCGTTCCGGCGCAGGCCCGCGACCATGCCGCCGTGACCCTACCTACGAGCGTGCTGACTGATGGTTCGCCTGCCCTCGCCCCCGAGAGGCTGCGCGCGGCGCTCGACCGTACGGAGGCGTCGTGGGCGGCCTACCTGCTCGGCCCGCTGGCCGTCCTCCATGCCGCCGGCCTGACGCCCCCGCTTCGGCAAGGCGACGGGCTGCGCCTGGTGCTCTGGAGCGATGTGCCGCCGGGTGCGGGCATCTCGTCGTCCGCCGCGCTCGAAGTCGCGTCGCTGCGCGCGGTCGCCGCGCTCTACGGCGTGGAGATCGACGGCCTGCGCCTCGCCGCGATCGCGCAGGCGGCGGAGCACCGCGTGGCCGGGGCGCCTTGCGGCATCATGGACCATGCGACGGCTACGCTTGGCCGGGCGGGCCGCCTGCTGGCGCTGCGCTGCCAGGACGAGGGAGAGGCGCCGGCCACTGTCCTGGGCGTCAAGCCACTGCCGCGCGACGTGGTCGTGTTCGGCATCGACAGCGCGGTGACCCACCGCGTGGCCGGCACGCAGTATGGCCGCGTGCGCACGGCCGCGTTCATGGGCCGCGCCTCGATCGCGGCCCTCGACCCGGACGATCCTCCTGGCGGCTACCTCTGCAACATCGACCCGGCGCGCTTCCATGCACGCTACGAAGCCCTTCTGCCGCGCGAGATGTCCGGCGCGGCCTTTCTAACGCGTCATGGCGAGACGGGCGACGTCGCCGCGCCTGTCGATCCGGCCATGGTCTACGCCGTGCGCAACTGCACCGCGCACCCTATCTACGAGCAAGCCAACGTCGAGAACTTCCTGCGCGGCCTCGACCACTACGCCGAGGACGGCGCGCCCGCCGCGCTGCGCGCGGCGGGCGCGGCCATGGCGCGGTCGCACCAGAGCTACGACCTGCGCTGCGGCCTGGGTTCGCCGGAGACGAGCACGATCGCCCGTCTAGTGCATGAGGCTGGTCCCGCGCGCGGGCTCTACGGAGCGCGCATCACCGGAGGCGGCGCGGGCGGCACGGTCGCCATCCTTGGCGCCGGTCCCGCGGCCCGCGAAGCCGTGGACGAGGTCGCCGCCGCCTATACCGCCTTGAGCGGACACCAAGCCCGCGTCATCGCCGGGAGCGGCGACGGCGCTCTGGCCACACGCGTCGAGCGCGTGAGACGCGACGCCTATGGAGGAATGAGAACGTTATGACCACGACGGGACGGAGAACGGGACTGCCGCGCGACACGCGCTATTTCGTCGACCATTTGCACGCGCTCGGGCTGGCCCTGCGCGAGGCCGTGGCCAGCGGCGTGCGCGGCTCCACGGCCGAGGAGCTGGCCCAGAGCACGGGCGCGCGCGGCGGCGACACGGTGTTTAAGCTCGACGAGCACGGCGAAGGCGCTTTGCTCGACTACTGCACGCGTTGGGGCGAGGACCTGCCCTTCTTGCTCGTGGCCGAGGGGCTGGAGGGCGTAGGACAGGCGTTTCCTCACGGCACCGATCCCGACAAGCTGGCCTTCACCATGATCGTCGACCCTATCGACGGCACGCGCGAGCTGATGTACGGCAAGCGCAGCGCCTGGGCGCTCTTCGGCGTCGCGCCTGGACCGCGCGACGGACGCGTACCCACGATGGACACGATCGAGGTCGCGCTCCAGGCCGAGCTGCCCACCGCGCGCGCGGCCCTCGCCGACGTGCTCTGGGCCGCGCGCGGCGAGGGCGTGGGCGCCGAGACGCACGACCTGCGCACGGGCGTGGTCACGCCCTTTACGCCGCGCCCGTCCACGGCCGCCACGCTGGCCGGCGGCTTCTCCGCCGTCTCCAAGTTCTTCCCCGGCGCTAAGCAGGCGGCGGCAGCTTTGGAAGAAGCACTGTTTCTCGAACTGCTCGGCCCCCCACCGACCGAGTCGCCGCAGGTCTTCGACGACGAGTACATCTCGACCGGCGGCCAGTTGTACGAGTTGATGGTGGGACACGATCGCTTTCTGGCCGACCTGCGCCCGCTCTTGCATACGCCCGAGCAGAGCGTCTCGCGGCTCTGCTGCCACCCCTACGATCTCTGCACCGAGCTGATCGCGCGCGAGGCGGGCGTGATCGTGACCGACGCCGCTGGCGGCCCGTTGCGCGTGCCGCTGGACACACAGACATCGGCGTCCTGGATCGGCTACGCCAACCCCACGCTCCACGAGGCCGTCTGGCCGGTGCTCGAGCGCCTGCTGACCGAGCGAGCACACGCGCGATAGACCACGCTTGATTGAACGAGGGATCGCGCGTGAGGAACCACTGCACGCGCCCCCACGAGACCACGATTGACGAGGACACGCGAGAGGAGACCACGATAAAAGTACGCAAGGCGGTCATCACGGCGGCAGGGCGCGGCGCCCGCCAGTATCCGGCGTCCTCGACAGTGCAGAAAGAGATGTTCCCCTTGGTCGACGTGGACGGCTTGACCAAGCCCACCGCGCAGATCATCGCCGAAGAGGCGTTGGCGGCAGGCATCGAACAGGTCTGCATCGTCACCGCGCCGGGCGACGCGGAGATGTATCAGCGCCACTTCCGGGGCCTGAGCGACGACCTGCTGCCCGCTTTTCGCGGCAAGGAGTGGGCGCTGCGGGAGTCGGAGCAACTAGCGCGCATGAACGAGGCTCTGTCGTACGTGACGCAGTCTTCTCCCGAGGGTTACGGCCACGCCGTCTACACCGCGCGCGAATGGGTGGGCGACGAGCCGTTCTTGCTGCTGCTGGGCGACCACGTCTACGTTTCTTCGCACCCTGAGCGCAAGCACTGCGCGCAGCAGGTCGTCGAGGTGTTCGAGCGCGTGGGCCAGCCCGTCTCCTCGGTCAAGCGCACGCCCGAGCGCATGCTGCACCTGTTCGGCACGGTGCAGGGCGAGCCGCTGCCCGGCGAACGCGACGTCTACTGCGTCACGTGGCGGAGCTTTCGGCCGCCTCACGATCCTACAGAGTGCGGCGTCCCTTCAAGCTTGAAGCTGTCCCATCAGTCCCGCTACGGCGACGACGGACCAGTGTTTAGCGATCTTACCGTCGCGACGGAGCGGGGGCCGTCTTAATGAAGGGCAGTGGGCTGGCATAGAGAATGCTGACCGTTATTTGCCAGGGCTGATGAGGACGCCATGGTCGCGCCGCGACATCCAAACTACGAGATGCCTCCCTAATCGAGACGCTAACGAGGAGAACGTCGACATGTTCTGGAAGAGCAAGAAATCGTCGGCCAATCAGATAAGCGGCATCGACCGCGCCCAAGACGTGCTGGAGGCGACCGGGCAGATGGGGCAGGGGACGCCCCTTGGCTTCGACTGGCATCACCACGATCTGGAGACGATGCAGCTTGTGCCCTCGGAGATACATCGAAGCGTGCCCCATCGGGGCGGCGGCTGGGAGAGGATTCAAGCCGGTCGCTTAACGCCGCTCTATCTTGGAGATCCGAATCCCTCCGTCACTTTTCAGTCGTACCTCGACCCCCCAACGCCGCATGTTCTGGAGTTGTGGGAACGCGCGCATAGCGTGACGCTCCCCGCCGACTACCGCCGTCTCTTGCTCGGGTGCAACGGCGGGATACCCAGCGCGGCCGGACTCGTCGTGCCGGCTCGTGCGGGCGTCCCCCCCAGCACCGCGATCGTGCGCCTGTTCTACGGCGTCGGCGAGGGCGAGTACACGACCATCGACTGGGCGCTGAATCTCTACGGTTCGCGCCTGCCGCGGATGTCGGCGCCGATCGCGGAAGACCACTGCGGCAACGTCATCTTACTGGACGTGAGCGGCTCCGGCAGCGGCGATGTCGCGTTCTGGGACCACGAGCAAGAGGATGGCGACAGCGGCCCGCTCTTCCGTCTGGCCCCGTCGTTCAGCGAGTTCATGCGCCAACTTCGGGTCTAACACGGCGCCGCCTCCACGCCGAAACGCTGGCGGACCTCCAGAGCGGTTATTCGCGCGTGGGACGCCCTGTATGATTGGGGTGTTCGCAAATCCGGCGACGAGGAGGAACGATGACTACTACAGACGACGTGGTAGGGCGGCGGTCGGTCGAGGGCGACGCAGGGGGGCAAGGACGGAACGGCGGTGAGACGACGGCTTCGTCGCTGTGGCGCCACCGCGACTTCATGCGCCTCTGGGCGTCGCAGACGGTCTCGCTATTCGGATCCCAGGTCACGAACTTAGCCCTCCCCCTGACCGCCGCGCTGACGCTCAAGGCCACGCCCGCGCAGATGGGTCTCCTGGGTGCGGCCGGGTTCGCGCCGTTTCTCCTCCTCGGGTTGTTCGCGGGCGTGTGGGTCGACCGCCGCCGTCGCCGGCCAATCATGATCGCGGCGGACGTGGGACGCGCCGCCGTGCTCGCCCTCATCCCCGTGCTGGCCCTGCTGCACGCCCTGCGCGTCGAGCAGGTCTACGCCATCGCCTTTGTCGCCGGGACGCTGACGCTGTTCTTCGACGTAGCCTACACCTCGTACCTCCCATCGCTGGTCTCACGCGAACGCCTCTCCGAGGGCAACGCCAAGCTGGAGGGCAGCGCCTCGGCGGCGGGACTCGCCGGCCCCGGTCTGGCCGGCGTGCTGGCGCAGGTGTTCAGCCCCCCGCTAGCCCTCATCGTCGACGCCGTCTCGTTCGTCTTCTCGGCAGTATTTCTGCGCTCCATTCGCGTCGTGGAGGCGCCCCCTGCTCCAACTACCCGCGAGGACGGGGTGTGGCGCGGCATCGGCCAGGGGCTTCGTTTGCTGCTAGGCAATAAGCTGACCCGCGCCACCGTCTCGGCGGCGGCTACGCTCGTCTTATGCTCCTCGATCGGCTCCAGCGTTTTCGTGCTCTACCTGACGCGCGACCTACGCCTGCCTCCAGCGCTCGTGGGACTGGTCTATTTGGCGGGCGGACTGGGCGCCCTTCCGGGCGCCGTCGTGTGCGGTGCGGTGACGCGCCGTATAGGTGTTGGTCCGGCCATCGTGGTTGGAGCCTGCGCCGAAAGCGTGTTTAAGCTGCTCATCCTCGCGGCCAGCGGACCACCGCTCGTGGCGCTGGCGGTTCTAATGGTCGCGGAGACGCTGGCAGGCTTCGCCGCCATCATCTGGGACATCAACCAACTCAGCCTGCGCCAGGGCTTGACCCCCACACGCCTGCTGGGGCGCATGAACGCCTCTTTCCGCTTTCTCGTCTGGGGCATGATCCCGCTGGGGGCGCTGCTTGGCGGGTTCCTAGGCGTTCAAATCGGGCTGCGCGCCACGCTGACGGTCTCGATCCTCGGCGGGCTGCTGGCCCCCCTGTGGGTGTTGTTCTCACCCGTCCGCTCACTACGCATCCTCCCCGCACCACCGGACCGGACAAGAGCGTCGCCGTAGCCGACCCGCGGGGAACGGCGTTGGCGACGGCGCGCGCGCGTCGACGACTCCGTCTACGGCGATAGGAGGGGCTGGCGAGGGGAGGGGAGTGCAAACACCACTCGTCAAGAAACGCTCTCGTCAGAGGTTGTAGGCGATGCACGCCCACGGGGATAGCGTCCCCGCGGCCTGAAGGTCAGCGCCGGTCGTCACGTCGGCGTAGCTCTCGACGCTCAGCAGCAGGAGACTAAGTGGTTGACTTGAACGACGCGTCTTCACGACCTCCTGGCGCGAGAGGCGCTCAAAGCGGCTCCTGCTCGACAGACCCATGTAGCGCCGCCAGGTTAAGGGGCATTTAAGAAACGGGCCGCGGTATGGTTAAATTGAGGGGCAAGAAAGGAATCACCACGTGAGCGAGGTTAAGAAGCAGCCCGCGCGGGGGCGCGTCCACAACGTGCGCCGCTACGTCGTGCGCCGCATGGCCCTGGCTGTCGCGCTGCTCATCTTGTTCTACGCCACCTCGCTTCACGGGTTTAGCCTGCGCACGCTAGTGCTCGTCGGCATCCTCGTGCTGGCGCTCTACGGCCTGTTCCACGACCGGTTGTAGCACACTGGCCCCTAATTCGAAAAAGATGACGTATGAACGTCCGCCTCCAAAGGGGTGGATCCGTCCGCGCTATACTATAAACACGTTCAGCGCAGTCCTAGAGCATCCGTCCAGGAGCACCCGCCATGGTCGTCCACGCCCTGCCCCGAGACCTCCGCATCGTAGCCAATGACTTGCCCGACGACACCGAGGAGAGCATCGTGGGCGCCGAACTGCATCAAGAAGTCGGCGGCGTCCTCGCCGCGGGTCTCGCCTCCGTCGCGTCCCGACGTGGAGCCCCCTGGGGCATCTGCGAGGAGGTCGGTCTCGCTGGCCTACAACACCGCGACGGGCGGCCCTACAGCCCGCGTCCCGATGTCTTCGTGCTGGCCGCGCCCATTGATCCGACACAGGCGGAGATCGCGCTGATGGAAGTAGGACCGCCGCTGCTGGTGATCGAGGTCGCCAGCGAGAGCACGTGGGCTAACGACGTGGGGAACAAGAGAGACGCCTACGAGGGCGCGCACGTGGCCGAGTACATCGCGTTCGACCCGACAGGGGCGTACGTCCCGGAGGGCGTGCAGGCGTGGCGGCTGAACGCGACGGGACGCTTCGAGGAGTGGACGGCGACGGCGGGGGCGTGGGAGAGCCGAGTGCTGGAGGTCGCGTTCGTGATCGAAGGGCTGTTTTTGCGAGTGCGCGACCGCGATGGGGAGGTGCTGGAGCTAGCGCGGCAGGCGCCGGCGTTCTTGATCGAGGCGCGGGCGGAGGCGCGGGCAGAGGCGCGGGGCCGCCGGGACGCCGAGGAGCGCCAGCAGCAGGCCGAAGAGCGCCAGCAGCAAGAAACCCTCGCTCGTCTCGCCGCTGAAGAGCAGCTGCGCCAGGCGCTGTCCCGTCTGCAAGCACTGGAGGATGAGCGGCGCCGCGCCGATTGAGCTAGCCTCACAAGACGTCGTGTCCTCGCGTCCGAGCCGGGCTCGAAATTGAAGGCTTCCTCCCCTTTAACCCTACGATCAGAGTAGCTGACAGCACGCATTGCATGAGTTTGGGGGCAGCCTCGTCACTGTGAAGCGCGTGCTGCGCTATGATACACCGGTAGGGACGTGACGAGCGTCGCTCCTTTAGATAGAGTGTGGAACTGCGCCGAGGGCGCGTATATAGAGGGTGATGCCCCACGACTTGTTGTTGCCCGCGGCGCTCTGTGAAGCGGGAGAACGCATCCTCGCCCTGCGCGCGGTATTGACCGAACCATCGGTCGCTATCCGGCTGCCTTCGCGCGCTATGGCTTCGACCCTTACCCAGGCTATAGACGCGGTCGAGGTGCGTCTCGATCACGCGTTTCGGGCGGCGGGCGCCGGCGAGGGGGGCCTGTCTTCCGCTCTATGCGCGGACCTCGTCGCGACCGGCCACGCCCTCCAGGCGGTCCACGCCCGCCTGGGCCTGCTGGCCGGTCGCGCGGACGCCGCCGCGGTCGACATCTTTCTGCACATGCTGCGCGACGACCTCGACGCGACAGCCCCGACGCCCCTTGCCGCCGCGCTGCCGACGCCGCTCGTGGTGCTCTCCGACCACGCCGATCTAGCCCGCGACGTGGCCCTGGACCTGCGGGGCGACCTCGCGGGGACAGACGCGGCGCTACGTGAGCTAGACGACGATTATCTCGTGCTCTCGCTGCCGCGCGCCGACGCCGCCGACCCGCTCACGTGGCCCTTGCTGTTGCGACCGTTCGCCCGCGCGTACCTGCGTCGGCAGAGCCGGGCGCGCGCCTGGCCCCTGTTGGCGCACGACGCGGCGATCGAGGGAGCGACAGCAGTCTACCTCGGCGGTCCCACCGTCTTCGCCGCCCACGCCGCGCGCAGCGGCTTGACGCCCCTTGACGGGAACGAGGCCCCGCGTCTGCTCGGCGCAATGAGAACGGCGTCGCGGCTCTACGTACAGGGCGCCTCACTCTCGTCCGAGCGCGCCGGGCACGAGCACAGCGACGGTGTAGACGATCTTTTCGCGCGCCTCGCCGCGGGCGCGAACGGCGCGCTCGACGATGGCTTTCCAGACGAGGCCGTCCTGATGCGCTTGACCTTGTTGCTGCCGCGCCCGGTCACGGCGACGGAAGCTGAGAAGGACGCCTTGTTCGCCAAACTCTCCACGGGGACGCCCATCAACGCTGTCGAGCCGCCGCCGCGCGTCGACCTCACGGAAGCGCTCGACGCCATGGCCGACGCGTCCGATTTCTACGCCTTGATCGCCACGGTCGGCGAACGTCCGGCCGCGCTGACCACGATGCTGGAGGTGGGGTGGCGCTACAAGGCCCAGGTCAGCTACCGCCTTTTCGGCGATCTGCTGCGCGACGAAGGCGCCCTCAAACCCACCCTGGCGGCCTACCGTCCCCACCTGACGCAGCGCAACGACGTGTTGGTCCAGTCGATCGAGGCCGCGTACGTCCACCGCATCTTCGGGCGCAACACGATGATCGAGCTAGAGCGATGAGCCGGGAGAGCCGATGAGCATTCTAAACGAGCGCGAGATCCTGCGGAGGATGCTGGTCTCCCGCGACGTAGTGGTGACGCCCGTCGTCGACCTCGCGGCACAACTCGGCCCCACCTCACTTGACGTGCGTCTGGGCACGCGGTTCCAAGCGCAGAAGCGCTCGGCCCTGGCCTATATCGACCCCTTGCAGGAACCCGAGGCGGTCAGCCGCGACATCGCCGCCTACACCAGCGACTATACGGTGCTGCCCACGCAGCCCTACGTGCTCCACCCCGGAGAGTTCGCCCTGGCCAACACGCTGGAGTTCATCCGCCTGCCCGCCGACCTGGCCGTGCGCCTCGAAGGGCGCAGCAGTTGGGGGCGTGTGGGCCTGCAGATCCACTCCACGGCGGGCTTCGTCGATCCCGGCTTCGCCGGAACCATCACCTTCGAACTGTCCAACATCGGCAAGGCGCCCATCCCGCTTTATCCGGGCCTGCGCATCGGGCAGCTCTCGTTCTACACCAGCGACGAGAGCACTATTCCCTACCGCTCCAAGCGTTACACGAAGTACGCGGACCGTGTGACGCCCGTGGGCAGCGCCTTCTACCAAGACCCCGAATATGCCGCGTTGCGCCGCCAGAAGGAGCGCGACGATGCGCGCCGCCCCACGTCCTGATCCCGCTTCCAAGCTCAAGCGCACCATGCCGCGCCGCATGCGCTGGACGCGTACGCGCGCACCCAGACGTACGGCGATCCCGCGGATACACCGGCAGGAAGGCCGCGTCATCGCGCGCCCCTCGGCGGCCGTCTCGCTCTCGCACATGCTGGCCACCGTCGGCGTGGTCGTCGTCATCTGGGGCGTCGTCACGATCTTCAACCTGCTGTTCTCTGGACGCATCTACCCCCACGTGGCCATTAACGGCGTCCCCGTCGGCGGCCTGACGCGGACCGAAGCGCTCACGCACCTCCAGGACACGCAGGCGGCGCGCTTGAACGATCCACTGACCGTGGAGGTCGGCGCACGCACTTTCCCCGTGCTCCCAGCCTCCCTCAACGCGCGCTACGACCTCGCCTCCAGCGTCGACGCGGCGTTCGCCACGGCGCGCTCGGGCAGCTTTCTCTTTGGAGCCTGGAACGTATTGTCCACCCTCGTCACCGGCGCGGATGTTCCTCTACATGGAACGGTCGACCAAGGAGCCGTAGCACACTACCTCGCTACGCTAGCCACGCAAACGCACGTGAACCCGCGCAGCGCCGTCGTCGGCGTGGACGGCGTCAACGCCGTCATCGTCCAAGAATCGCGGCCAGGCGCGCAGGTCGCCCTGGCGCCGGCCCAGGCCGCTTTGAGCCGCGCGGTCAGCATGCACGACACGACGCCGCTGGCTTTGCCGCTCCAGCGCATCAACTCCGCCCTCGGCCACGACCAGGCGCAGGCCGTGGTGGATCAGGCGCAGATGTTGCTCTCCGCGCCCATCCAGTTCCGCTGGACGGTCAGTTCGCCGCGTTCCTGGACCTTGTCCCCGCTCAACACGGGCCGTTTGCTCACGTTCAAACCGGTCTGCCGGACGGGCTCATGCCGGTTCGTTCTCTCGGTCGACGCGGCCAAACTCAACCATGCGTTCCGACAGGGCGGCGTCTCCCAGAGCTTCCAGCGCCAGCCCTCGCCGGCTTCCTTCCTCATCTACATCAACCAGGACGGCTCCGCGGGCCTGCGCATCTCACCCGATCAAACGGGCACGATCATCGATGGAACGGCGGCGGCGGTGGAAATAGCGAAACAGTCCGAGCCAGGGGCCGGGCGCGTGATCTACCTCCAGTCGTTGCCTATCAAAGCCTCGTTCGACACGGCTGCCGCCACGGCTCTGGACCTCTCCGTGAACGTGGGACGCGCCGTGCTGGGCGCGGCGTCGCGCACGGAAGCGCAGCGCCACAACGCGGCTGTCGCGGCGGCCTCCATCGCCAACCAGACCTTGCTGGTGACGCCGGGCCAGCCCTTCTCCCTCGATCAGATCGTAGGGCCGCTCGACGCCACGCGCGCCTACTCGACCGGCCTCAACGTCGTCGGAAAGGAGAACGTCACGGGCGTGAACGGCGGCGTGGAGGTGCTGGCCTCCGGCCTACTCGCAGCGGCCTTCGACGCGGGCCTGCCCATCGTCGAGCGCGTCCCCTACCCCTACCTCACGACTGGCATGGCGCCGGGCTTCGACGCCAAGATCGGCTACTCCCCCACGCTCGGCCAGAAAAAAGATCGTACGCCGAACCTGGTCTTCCGCAACACGACGGGCCACACTATCCTGGTCACGACCTATACTGACCAGAACAGCGGCAAGACCGGCGTCTACCTCTTTAACGCGGCGGGCTACGCCCCGGCACATCGGAAGGTCAACGGCGCCTATACCGTGACGGGCGACACGGCGCCGACCATCGCCATCAACCCCGATGGCTCGGTCGACGTGACGCGCTCCCGCACGGTCGCCGTGGGCTCCACCACCACGAGCGACACGCTGCACAGCCACTACACCACGCTCGACCCGTAGAGAGGGAACACGCATCCTCCCGCGCTGGCCCTAGTGTATGCGCCGCTCTCGCACCACGACTAGATCGACGAGCCTGTTGAGGTAGGCGAAACCGGCATAGTCGGCGTTCCCCGCGCCAGGGGCTGCGTCCACAGAAATGTCCGTGATGTACCCGCCCACGACGAAAAGCGCTTCGTACTGGGCGACCTGACCGCCCCACGAAGCGGGATAAAGGGTATGGAAATAAACAACGCCTCTACGGGCGTGCGCGGGATAGGCGCGCTGGCCGCTGGGCCTATACCCGGACGATGATGGACGCCGGTACGTGGGCTGCATTAATCTGCTTGAGCAAACGGTCGCTATCGCTGCTGAGAGTCGCCATGCTGACAGCCGCCGGTACGGGGTTAATGAGCTGAGATGCACTCGGAGCCTCGGGCGCGACCTTCGTTACTTCGTACACCATGAACAGCAACAGCAGGCCGACGACGAGTCCTAGCGCTCTCTGACGGTTCACGACGCCTCCTTAAAAACACTCGTCCCACTCCCCAGTATACGGCGCTGCTGCGTCCTGTCCTCTGCACGGTGTATCCCGGCGCCGCGAACAAATGCCGGATGCACGGAGAGCAGACCGGGATAGGTGTTGGGTGATGTCGAGGTGGATGCTGGATGCACGAAAAAGCGGGCTGGAGACGCTCTCTCGTCTCCAGCCCGCATCGTGTTAGGCGTGGAGGGCTACTGCCCGACGCGCGCGGCGTACTTAGAGAAGATGACGCCGAGGCGCTGCACGGCCTCGGGGTTGATGGCGTCGTGCGCCGTCTGGATGGAGTGGGCCAGTGCATTGGTGATGTCGTCGTCGGGGGCCTCGGCGGGAATCGCGGGCACGAGTTCCTGGAGCGTACGGCGCACCGTCGCAATGTTCTTGGTCACGTTGGCCACGACCATATCCGCGCTCACGTTCTCTTCGCCTTCGCGCCAGCAGTCGTAGTCGGTCGATTGCGCGATCATGGCGTAGTGCATCTCCGCTTCGCGCGCCAGACGGGCCTCGGGCATGCCGGTCATGCCGATGACGGAGACGCCCCAGGAGCGGTACAGCAGCGACTCAGCCTTGGACGAGAACTGCGGTCCTTCGATGCAGACGTACGACCCGCCGCGATGGACGGTCGCGCCCGTGCGCTCGGCCGCGTCGGCCAGCAGACCGGCGAGCAGCGGCGAGAAGGGCTGAGCCAGGGAGACGTGCGCCACGAGGCCGCCACCGAAAAAGGTGGGGACGCGGCCCATCGTCCTGTCGATAACCTGATCGGGGATGACCATATGCTGCGGCGCGATCTCTTCCTTCATCGAGCCCACGGCAGAGGCCGCGAGCAGCCACTGGACGCCGATGCTCTTGAGCGCGTAGATATTGGCGCGCACCGGGATCTCCGAGGGCAGCAGGCGGTGACCACGTCCGTGACGCGGCAAGAAGGCAATGCGCCGGCCGTGCAACGTGCCGATCGTGAGCGCATCCGAGGGCTCGCCGAACGGCGTCGAGATGCGCCTCTCCTCTACGTCGGTTAGTTCGTCCATCGCATAGAGACCGCTTCCGCCGAGGACGCCGATGGTCACCTCGCCCGTCGCATTGGTCATATTCTCTTCTCCATCCTCTATCACGACATCGTGGCGCACGCCCGGTTACGAGCGCCGTCCCGCCGCGTCTCGCGCACGGACTCCACGGCCCGCACCCCCACCAGCATACCTAATCACGCGCCCCGTTCCGCGGAGAGCAGGGCGCATCGTCGTACGAGGCACGGATGCTTGGCCTTTCCGTACTCGTCCGGCTGTCCGCGTGCTCGACAGAGAATAGGCTAGAGGCCCGTGTCCCGGCCCGACTTTTCACGGACCGTCTTCCGCTACGGTATAAGGCGCTTAAAGCCTTCCGCGTACTCCATACCGTGCTCCGCGCCCATCTCGTGCGCCCGTTCGCGCATGCGCACGGCCAGTCCGTCCATATCGGCGATCTGGCTCTCGTGCTGGCGCAGCGCGGCCAGCTTCTTATCCATGAAGGCAGTGATGTCGACGTGGTGATCGATCTCCGCGGTGGCCCAAAACCAGAGCTCCTTTACATCCCAGGGCTCCAGCCCTTCTTGCATCAACTCGGGCAGGTAGAGGTGGTCGCGTGCGGCCACGAAGGCGTCGGTGGCGGCGTAGCCGGCAGCGCGGTGGTCCGGGTGCAGCATCCAGGGACGCCAGGGATCGTGCGTGATGAGCACGTAGGGCCTGATCTCACGGATGCGGCGCGCCATACGCAGGCGCACGGCGCGCATGTTCTCCATCTCGCCGTCAATCTGCTCCAGAAAGGTCACGCTGGTCACTCCAAGGACATCCGCCGCCGCGCGCTGTTCGCTCTGGCGGCGCGCCACGAGGTCGCTCTGGACCACCTTACGGTCTTTGGTCCCTTTGCTGCCGTCCGTACAGACGATATAATGTGCATCCTGGCCGGCGTCGCGGAAGGCGGCCACCGTGCCGCCCGCGCCGAACTCCGCGTCGTCGGGGTGCGCCCCTATCACCAGCACCGGCCCTTGCATCTCCATGTCTATGCCCTATCTGCTACGCCAAACGTCATCATAAACTCTCCTTTAGTGTAGACCGAGGTCGTTCGCCGTGAACAGCGCCCGTGCGTCGAGACCGCGCGCGCGCACGCGCTCCAGGCCGCCCGCCTCGCGGTCGACGATGCAGCGCACGGCGACGACGACCAGTCCTTCGGCTTCCAGGATGTCGATCGCCTCGAGCAGCGACCCGCCGCTCGTCACGGCGTCCTCGACCACGGCCACGCGCATGCCCCGTCTTAGCGGCCCTTCCACGCGACGACCGCGCCCATGCGTCTTCGCCTCTTTACGCACCATGAAGGCAGAGAGCGGGCGACCGCTCTGGCCGCTCAAGAACGAGACGCCGATGGCCACGGGATCGGCCGCACGCGGCGGTCCGCCCACGGCCTCGACATCGTCCGGCAGGCTGTCCAGCACGAGGCGCGACACCAGGGCGAGGCCGTCCGGCGAGAGCGTGACCTCGCGGCAGTCGATATAGTAGGTGCTCGTGGCGCCCGAACTCAGCGTAAACTGGCCGCGCGTCACGGCGCGCTCCAGCAGCAGCGACCGCAGCGCCCCCCGCGCGTCCCCACCCCCGGCAATGTCCACCCTGGCCTCCTCTTAGGTCGCCCCAACTATCTGTTTGACGGTCCAGCCCCATCGCCAGAGTCAGGATAGCAGAGCACGCACAGCACGTCAGCCCCTCTCAAGAAACCGGCGTTCCGCTACGGAGCAACTAAAAGGCTCTTCATCATGACTGACATTGACCAAATCTGCGGGAGAATAAAATGGTTTATGAATACTGAGCTAGCTGGCCGCGGCTATTCGTCGTCGGGCGGCCAGCCAAGCGCGAACACCATGTGCTCCGTCTCCAGATCGGGACGCCGTTCCAAGCCTGCCCGCGCGGCGGTCCGTTGTGAGGCCGTGTTGGAGGCGCGCATACGGGCAATCACCGGCAGGTGCGGAAGGTAGGCCCGCGCGAGGTCTACCGCCGTCCGCGCCAACTCACCGGCATAGCCCTGGCCCCAGGCGCTGGGCGTGAGCCGGTAGTACAGGTTCAGCGCCTCCCGCTCGCGCCAGGCCAGACGCGTCACCCCTCCGAAGCCGACGATCTTTTCTCCAGCGCCTAAGACGCCTGGAAGCAGAACCGTCCAGTAGCCGAACCCATCGTCATTCCAGCGGCGCAGCCAGCCGCGCAGCGTCTCCTCGCTCGTCGCGAGGTCTAGATCGGGGCCAGCGGGGTTATGTAGGTTGGTCGCCGGATCGCCATGCACCGCGAACATGGCGGAACCGTCGTCCTCACGGGGGCGCCGCAGGATGAGCCGCGCGGTGCGTACCGCGACGAAAGCCGTCGCTATTTCGGACAGTGTGGAGGCGTCGGGATCGGTCATGTTTATACACAAGGGTAGGGGCAACTTCTACATAGGGTCGTCGAGGTGAATGGCCCATTGCAGAAGGCTCGAAAACAAAACTCACCGTAACGTTGTCTATGTTTCCGTTGCTTCAGCCGGCCTCTACTGGCGCACATCAGCGCGCGTCGCTATTCCATCAGTTTAGCCGAGCGACACGCGCATAAGCACCTGTTGCGGGAGGACGTTGCTCGTCGTCGGTCGTCATGGTGGATGGGCAAGCAAACGTCAGCGGCGGGGCGTGATCGGGCGGCTGATGCGCTCAGCCACACAGTCGTCGCAGGGACAGAGGTCGCGCAGCGCGGGGTAAGAGAAAAAGCCGTCGTCGTGGCCGTCGGCCCAGGTGAACTGGAGCCCGAAACGGTTGAGCGGCTCGACCTTCTCCAGCGTGACCTCTCGCCTGCTAAACACCGTGTCGCGCGTCACGACGCCCGGACGGCCCATCTCGCCCGCGCAGTGGGCGCAGGGACAGGCGCGGCGCAGGTCGGGCAGATCGTACAGGCTGACATGACCATCGGCCCAGGCGATCTGCATCAAGCCGTTCTCGGGATCGAGGTCGATGGCCGTGGCCGAACGGCGGAGAGAATCGTCGGGGGGTGTTAAAGAGGTGGTGGATGAACGGTCGTCGCGTGGTCTCATCATGATATACGCCTTTCCTCCTTACTATAGCTGAACTATAGCTGACGGCCGGCACATCTAAACAAGAGCCGGGGGCTACATCGCCTCCTGCCTCACGCACTACATTCCGCCCCGCCACTAACCACGCTCGGCGATTGGATCAGCGGAGACGGCCTCATTCATCCAAGTGAGGCCGCCTCCCGCATTTGTAGAGGGCCGCCGCACTTCTACCCCACATCTTTACCGCCGGGGAAACGGCGGCGCCCATCTCATGGTCGATCTAGCGAAACTGGAACAGGTCATGTTCGTGAACGGAGATACCACCCTCCTCACGGCGCATACGAGTCCCGACGAGGAAACGGCCCGCGCGCTTATCAGAGCCGGCAGGCGCGACGGCTCCATGGACGACACAAAAACCGACTGGACTGAGAGGACCTATAGGTCCGACGGTCCTAGCTCGTAGCCCGTGGACGCGGCCCAAAGCTCCGCCGCGGAGATGATGAGGTCGCAGGCAGGGTCCTTCACATCGTAGTACGCCTCGGGGTCGTCCGGGTGGAGGCGGGCCAGCGCCTCTTTAATCTGCCTGTACGCTCCGCGCGCGGTCCCATCGACGCGCAGGTAGTCGCGGAACAACAGGGCGTAGCGCTGGTTGGCCCGACCAGCCTCCCTGACGTGCAGGTTGACGCGCCGCATCCCCTCAGGCTGAGTGAACAACAGCTTGCGCCACTCGGCGGGGTCGTCCGGCCAGCCAGGCGGCACGTGGTCGCGGGCGGCGCGGCCAACCAACCTGTATCCCAGGGCGGTCAGCGCGGCGATGCACTTATCTTTATCGTCGTCCAGCGCCTCTACCGTGACCTGGATGTCGACGACGTTTTTCGCCGCCAGGCCGGGCACGGAAGTCGAGCCGATATGATCGACCCGTAGGGCCGCGTGGCCCAAGGCCGCCCGCAGCGGTGCGGCGATGCGCCGAAACTCCGCCGGCCACCCCTCGTCGTACGGCGCGATCTCAATAAGATTTTTCTCCATGCTCCCTCCTTATCTCCCGTCGCCTCGACAAAGCGACACGGATATCTCTCTAGCGTAAAGGCGTGACGATGACGCCTGAACGTACGATCTAGGAAAACTCGCGCAGAATTTGCCCAGAGGCAGTATTTCGTCCTCCATGGTCCTCCATTTGACTATAGATTTTCGCGGCGCTATTGTGATAGCATCTATGTGGCAATCAATTGTGATAGCATCTTCAGTGGCGATCACATAATACCCAGACGGCGACCTCTTCACGATGTTCTCCTAACCGTTTAGCGGAGCGAGTTCTCTCCTTGAAAAGACGCCCTCAAGCCCGCCCATCGTCACGTCTCGCGGTCTTTGTCGCCGCGGCGCTGACTCTCGCCACGTCCGTCCTTGCCCTCCAGCACCCTCAGACAGCGCAAGCACGTGCGCCACGCGCGGACCTCGGCTGGTACGTCGGGTCTCGCATCACGACTTCGACCAACGTAAACAAGGCTTTCTCCATCGACCAAAACAATGGGTGGGTCGTCGGCGACGGCGGAGGCCTCTATTTCACACATGACGGTGGCCAGACCTGGGCCACGAAGACGACAAGCATCAACGATAACCTGTTCGACATCGTCTTCTCCGACGCGCAGAACGGCTATGCCCTCGGAACGAACGTCATCCTCCGCACGAGCGATGGTGGAACCAATTGGCAGGTGCTGAGGCCAAGCCTTCCCAATACGATATCTTCGATCTCCGCACCTTCAGCCTCGACTATCTATGTTGCCGCGAAGCCAAATAACGGCCCGAATGGTGTGTATAAGAGCACGGACAGCGGCGCCTCCTAGACCTCTGTGTTCACGCAGACCGTCAATACAGTATTCTTTACTATGCCGAGCGATGGTTGGGCCATAAGTCAACTCTACTATGACGCTAATGCCGGGGAAACCATACCTGGAACTGTCTATCATACGACAAACGGCGGCGCGACATGGACGACAGGGCTAAACGCCACGAACGCCTCGTACACTCTTATCTCGTTCGTCTCTCCGACAGTCGGTTTCATCTACGACAGCGGTAATGACGTCATAGATCGAACGACCGATGGAGGCTCTACATGGAGTTCAGTCAGTGATCCTGCCGCGCCTAATAACTCCTCTCCGGATGTCTTGGTGTTTAAATCCAGCTCCGCTGGGCTGCTTGTCGCCCACAATAATTTCTACGAAACGAGTGATGGAGGCTCGACTTGGCAGGACGAAGGAGGCGTTCAGGATACTAGTTACCTGAGAGTTGTTTCGGCAGGTTATGCCGGAGGGAATCGCTTCGCCATCGGCCATGACTACAGCGGCAGCTACTTCCTCTACTACGGCTATCCGGCTCCGCCGCCCACGAGCACACCTACGAATACGTCTCAACCGACCGATACCCCGCGGCCCACGAATACGCCGTCCCCAACCAGCACGGTATATCCGTTCAGCACCACTCAGCCGGCTAGTACGCCATACCCGCCAGTAGTCCCGTCCGCGACGCGTGTACCGGTACAGCCGACAACCGCGCCGCAACAGGCGACGAGCGCACCGCCGCAGCAGGCGACGAGCGTGCCGCCTAGCAGGGCGCAGAGCACGGCGACGACAGCCCCGACCTCTTCAGCATCTAGCTTCGGCGGCGGCTTTCCCACCTCGACGCCAGGACGGACTGCGAGACCCCAGAACACGCCCGAGGCCACGGTCACCGACGCGCCGACGAGCGTCGACGCCAGCCCGACTCCAGCTAGTGGGTCTCTGCCCACGCGCGCGTTCCAGGCGCGCGGCTGCTATGGCTCGTCGCTCACTCAAATCATTGCCTGCACCGAGCCAAGCATCCTACGCATCGCCGTCCACCTCTCCAACGGGGACAGCGAAGGCACGGGTTTCGTCGTCCAATCCGACAACAGCGGCGTCTATGTGCTCACCAACCGTCACGTTGTGGACGGCGGCAGCCCCTCTACTATCAAGGTGCTCTCGCCGGACGGCAAGATGGCCTACCACGTCCTCTCGGTAGCGAGCAACACCGCCAAGGTCGATGGGGTGGGAGACTTCGCTGTCGTGAGGCTGTCTCCGTCGGCGTTGCGCCCCCTGGTGTTCGGCAGTTCATCGTCGCTCTCCGCTGGCGCACCGATCATCACCATTGGCTACGGCGCCGCCTTCCAGCTGCTGGGACCGCCTTCGGTCGCGCAGGGCATCGTCTCAGCCGTGGGTCGCGACATCGGCGGCGACTCCGGCCCCTCTTGGATTCAGCACACCTCCGCCATCAATCCCGGCAACAGTGGTGGGCCGTTGCTCGACGCCCAAGGCAGAGTCGTCGGAGTCAACACCCGCGCGATCGAGCAGTTAACCGATGGTGGATCGGCGCAGGGGGTATTCCTCGCCATCCCGGCCTCCATCGTCGAGCCAGGGGCGCAACGTCTTATCGCCCAGTTGCGCCACCCTGGCAGCCAGCTGCTACGAACGACCCGACTCGCCCACCTGCGCGTGACGACGCCGTACTACGCCGTCACTCTGCCCCTCGGCTGGACCACCAGTAAGCTCTCGCGCACCGGTCCCGTCGTGTCGTCACGCGACCAACTCGTGGAGATCGCTCTGCGCTCCGCGCCACTGCAAGGCTCCGTCCTTCCTATCACGCTGCGTAAAGACATCTCCGCTCTGGCCGCGAAGTCAGGACATGCGCCCGTGATCCACTACGTCAACACCACAGTCGGGAAGCTGCACGGTCTACTTGGGGCGATAACGTTCCCTCACGCCTCCTACAAAATGCGCATTCTCGTCTTAGCCGACCCAAAACACGGGAGCCTCGACGTGTTCCAGGAACTTATTCGTCTCGGCGCCGCAGCACACGACCTGGGCGAAGCCTGGCTCGTCATCCGCTCCCTGGTTACTACCTAGCCAGACCTCATCGCGGTCACTTAGCCACCCTATCGCTATGGAGAGAGTTTGAGGCTTAAGCTTCAAGCTCTCTCCATGACACCGCGCCCCATAACAGCTCGGATCTCCGCGCCTGTCAATAGACTTGAAGAGCGATGGCAATACATTCCGCGACGACATGCGTAGCGGAAAGGATAGAGATGACGGAGAAGCCTCCGCGCGAGCGTAGATCGGCGCGGACGCCTTTCAAGAGCGTCTCACTCACTGACCCCACCTCAAGTGGGAAACCGCGCGTAAGCGCTCACGCGCTGGACATCGTGCTTAAGCTCGAGGCCGAGGGCCTCGCCGCGGCGTTGCCTGCCTATCTGAACCTACCTCTAGCACCCATTGTGCGGGCGCTGCCCACCGAACTGCCCCAACTCTCCTTACACACCGAGCGCCTCGATTCCCTCTTTGAACTTGCCGATGGCATGCTCCTACACCTGGAGTATCAGTCTGAACACCGGCCTGATACGCTCACCCGCTTCTTGCACTACGATATCGCCGTCACGGACGTGTATCGACGTCCCATACGCACTATCGTGTTCTACGGCCCCAACGTGACCACGTCGGACGAGCACCTAGACTACGAGTCCATCAAGTACTATGTGACCGCGGTCTACATGGGTGGACGCGATGGAGAGGAGTTGCTCCGCGCATTGCAAGAGAAAGCGGCACGGGGGGACAGCTGGAACGAGCACGACCGGCTGGACCTGGCCTTTCTGCCGCTGATGCGGCAGCAACGGCCGCTTGAGGAAGTGGTGCGGGCAACGCTGCGCCTCGTGCCCGCGTTGCCCCCGGAGGCGCGGACGAAGACGACGGGGCTGCTCATGGGTTTGGCGTATCATTATTTAGGAGAGGGCATATTCGACGGGCTGATGGAGGAGTTGAAGCAGATGAGCACCTGGGTAGAGATGCTTGACCGCAGTCTGGAAGAAGGGCTGGAGAAGGGTCGTGAGCAGGGACGCGCGCAAGGTCATGGGGAGGCTCGGCGTGAAGACATTGTGAAGGTGCTAGATATGCGCTTTGGGGCGCTGTCGCCCGCGTTGGCCGCGCGTTTGAATAAAGCTGCTCCCTCTCAACTCGATGCCTTGTTCGACGCTGCCCTAACTGTGCCTGACCTTGAGGCGCTTGAAGCGCTGCTCCCGTCACCCACTGGCAACTCCACGAGGTAGCGCGCGGCCTCGCCGAGATGGCGCGCTACCTCGGCTCCGAGAACGAAGTACTCCCCGGCGTGGCCACAGGCATGGCGACGGGCGTGGCCAGCGACGTGGCTCGGCCGCCGGAAGCCAGTTGTCCTCCCACGTTGAGCTTGACGTCGACGACCTGAGAGCCGCCGGAATTGGCCACATAGAGGTCGCCGGCGCCGTCTAGGGCAAGGCCGATGGGTGCATCTAGGGTCACTCCTAGTCGGCACGACAGTGGCGCCGGTCATCGAGCGGTTGCTGCCCGTGTCCGCGCTATACACGGTATCGGTGTTCCCCAATAGGTCTGCTCCGGAGGCTTGGTTCAGTTACTCCGTGACCACAACAACTCCCAGCACAGTATGTTCTAGGGGCGTCCCTCTGTTCTAGTGTAGTGCTTGTGTAGGTAGGGACGGCGATAAAGACGGACCCGCCGCGGAGCTAGAAGCAGGCACGGGTCCCAAGAGGGGCAGGACGACTCCGCGCCGCTAGGCGACCTTGTCTACGTCGGCGTCTCGGAGCGGTCGGTCTCCCAGACGCGGCGGACGATGTAGAGCGGGCGGGCGCGCACCTCGTCGTAGATGCGGCCCAAGTACTCCCCGATCACGCCTAGGAAGATCAACTGGATGCCGCCGAGCAGCAGCACCAGGATCAAGGTCGTGGCCTGCCCTACGATGGCCCCCGGCACGAACAAGCGGATGAGCGCCGCCACCACGATGCCCAGCAGACTGATCCCCGCCAGCACGAACCCCAGGCTCGTGGCCAACTGCAAGGGCACGTGGCTGAAGCTCGTGATCGCATCCAGCGAGAGCCGCACCATCTTGGAGAGGGGATAGTGCGTCTCTCCCGCGTAGCGCTCCGCCCGGTCGTAGAGCACGCCCTCTTGCCGGAAGCCCACCCAGGCCGAGAGCCCACGCATGAAGCGGTGATGTTCGCGCATGACGACCAGTGTGTCCACGACCACGCGATCGAGCAGCCGGAAGTCGCCCGTGTCGCGCGGGATGTTCACCGAGGTCAGCGCGCCGATCACGCGGTAGAACGCTGCCGCCGTGAGCAGCTTGAAGCGCGTTTCGCCCGGTCGTCCGTGGCGCTGGGCGTAGACGACTTCGACGCCCTCACGCCAGCGCACGGCGAGGTCCACGATAACCTCGGGGGGATCTTGCAGGTCGGAGTCGATGATGACCACGGCGTCGCCGCGCGCGTAGTCGAGGCCGGCGGATACTGCTATTTGGTGGCCGAAGTTGCGCGAGAAGTCGACCACGCGGACGCGGGGATCGCGGGCCTGGAGGGCGCGCAAGAGGGCGAGAGAGCCGTCGCGGGAGCCATCGTTGACCAAGACGAGTTCGAAGGGGTCGCCGATGCCTTCCATGACGGCGACGACGCGGGCGTAGAACGCCTCGATGCCTGCTTCCTCGTTGTACACCGGCGCCACGATGCTGAAGGTCGGATGCGTTCCGGGAACGGCGAGAGGAGCCCCCGCGTCTTGCCGGTTCCGCATCTCCGTTCGCGTCATACTTCGTCCTCTCGCGTCCGCCTCTCTGGCCCGTATACGACGGCGCCCTTGACCGCCCCTATTCTACCGCATCATCAATCACGATAGCGTTGATTCTAGAGCCTAGCCATGACCTCATCGCGCCGCCACGTACCAGCGCCCACGACAACGACGAGTACGGCGAGCGCGGCCACGAGCGCGATCACGACAACACCGGCTCCGCCGCCCCAGCCCGGCAGCTTGAAGGCCACGGCAAACAGCACGCCCATAAGAGGAAACAGCAACAGGCTGGTCAGCATCTGCGCGGCGTTGTAGGTGCGCACCTTGGACGAGGCGACGGCGGCGACCGCCGCGCCGAGCACGGCTACGAGCGGCGCCAGCAGCAGCATCGTCACGACGGACGCCGCCGGCATCAAGGAGAGGAACGATCCACCGACGAGCACGGCCACGCCGAGGACGTAGACGACGACGGCCAGCACGGCGTACACGAGTGCTGGGGCCACGGCTCCCAGCACCTTGCCGCCGAAGATGGCCGTGTTCGAGGCCGGCGTGGCCAGCAGCGGGGCCAGGTTCCCTTTCTCTTTCTCCCCGGCGAACACGCCCGCCGCTATGTTGATGGCCCCGCTGGAGGGGATGAGCGCGACGACGAGGAGGTACACGGTCATGACCGTGCCCAGGGTGGTGCGGTCGTCCGGCCTCGCGGCGGTCAGGGCTTGCGGACGTACCGCGGTCACGACGATGAGCAGCGGCAGCAGAAAGGCGAAGAAGACGTTGAGGCCAAGGGTCGCCCGATCGCGCAGCGACTCCAGCGCCGCGCGGCGCGCGATCAGCCAAGCCGCGCGCCCGGCGGACGGAGGCGCGTAGGCCGGCGGCGCGGGGTCGTGCGGCGGCGTCATGCTCTTTGCTCCGCCCGCACGTCGCCGGGCGTGGACAGCGCCGCGGCGTAGACGTCTTCGAGCGACCGCGTGGCCACACGTGCCTGGATCACGCGCGCGCCCAGACCGATCAGCGTCGCCAGCACCACGGGGTTGACCCGGGCGGGGTCGGACGTTCTGTACTCCAGCACCGCCGCGACGCCTCTTTCCATGCTCTCTCGCGTAGACGGCTCTACGACGCCGGGGACCTCGGCGAGAGCGGGGTGGGCGGCCGGACAAGGCGACGCCAGCTCGACCGTCACCGTCGCGCCGCCGCTCTGGGCCGCGCGCAGGCCGGCAGGGGCGTCGAGGGCCACGATCCTGCCCTTGCGCATGATGGCGACCTGGTCGGCCAGTCTCTCCGCCTCATCAAGGTCGTGGGTGCAGAGGACGATGGTGCGCCGCGCGCTCTTCAAGGAGACCACGAGGTCGCGCACGGCGCGCGCGGCGAGGGGATCGAGGCCGGAGGTCGGCTCGTCTAGGAAGAGCACGGCTGGCTCGTGCAGCAGGGCGCGGGCGAGGGCGACCTTCTGCTTCATGCCGCGCGAGTAGCCGACCATACGCGCGGAGCGGTGGCCATCTAGCTCGAAGAACGAGAGCAGGTCGTCGATGCGCGCGCGACGCGCGGGCGCGGGCATGCCGTAGACGCCGCCGAAAAAATCGAGATAGGCGGGCGCGGTCATCTCTTCGTAGAGGCCGGGCAGGTCGGTGACGAGGCCCACGCGGGCCCGTACGGCCGCCTGATCGCGGCGCACATCGCACCCGGCGACGGTCGCGTCGCCGTCGCTCGGCGCCAGCAGTCCGGCGAGCATGCGCACGGTGGTGGTCTTGCCCGCGCCGTTGGGGCCGAGCAGGGCCAGGAGCGCACCGGCGGGCACGCGCAGCGAGACAGCGTCCACAGCGACGACGGCGCCGAAGCGCCGCGTCAGTTTCTCGGCCTCGATCATCGTGCATCTTCCTCCGCCAACCGCCCTTAGTATACAAGTGCGTCCCTGCCCGTCTTGTAAGGCTTCTGTAAAGCTCTCGTAAGGAGGATGGAGTATCGTGGAAGAGCGATCTACAGCAGACTCCGCGCGGAAGACGAGAACTCAAGGGAGAGGATGTCATGCAAGAAAACTCGACGGCGCGTATGGCCGGCGGCGCCGTGGTGGCGCACACGCCGCCCGTACGCGCTCTACCGTTCTATACGCTGCCCGACGACGCCCTGGAGATGGGGGCCAGCCTCGGCAACCACGCGGTCTGGGTGACGAGCAAAGGCACGGGTGCGATCGACCATATGTTCAGCGTCGACATCGGGACGAATTTGCTTTCCACGGCTTTGCTGCGCTACGCGGGACCGGCGCACCGTCTGCACGTCGACGCCGACGGCGGACTCGGCGCCACGGAGAGCGAACACGACGGCGAGTCCTACGTGGGCTTGCCCAAAGAAGCGCCCGGTACGTTCAAGATTCACCCCGCGTACCAGCGGCACAACTTCACCATCGGCGCGGCCATCAACGTCGAGGAAACGATGTTCGTGCCGCTGACGGGCGATTGCCTCAACGCGGACGACCCTGCCGTCGTGTATCAACACGTCAAGATGTCCAACAGCGGGTCGTTCGCGCAGAGCATCCGCGTGTTCCACTTCTCGCGCCTGCGCGGGGCCATGCCCGACGACGTCGCGGCGCGCTACGATGACACGCTCCATGCCCTCGTGGCCCACAACAAAAGCAACCCCGAGGCCGTCCGCGTGGTCGGCCTGACCGAGGAGCCCAGCTGCTACGGCACGAGTTTCGACTACGGCCGCGTCTACGAGCAGTTGCGCGTGCGGCCCCTCAACAACTCGACCGAGGCGGAAGGAGACATCCTGGGCTGTCTCCAGCTCGACGTCCATCTGGAGCCGGGCGAGACGCGTGAGTTCTCGTTCGTCATCGCGGTCTCGGGCCAGGGCGAGCAAAAGGCGGTGGGCGCTTATACACAGGCCCGCGATGCGCAGGGCCGAGCGCTCGACGGGACGCTCGATTATCTGACCGAGGTGCTGGCGCGCGGCCAGGCGCTCACGCCCGATCCCGTCATCAACCAAGGCGCCCTCTGGAGCAAGGTCAACATGCTGCGCGTGATGGAGCGCTACCCGCAGGGGCCGGCCTTTACGAACGAGCCGGGCGTCTCGTCGAACGTGGTGGGCCGCGACGCGGCGTGGTTCGTCTACGGCGCCGACCACTTCCTGCCCGACTTCTCGGGCGCGATCCTCGACACGTTCGTGCGTCTGCAGTACGAGGACGGCAAGATCGCCGAATATTACTCCGCGCTCGACGGCCGCATCGAAGACTATGGGCTCAACATCAACGACGACACGCCGCTGTTCATCCTGGCCGTCAACCACCACTACCGCGCGACCGGCAATAAAGAATGGTTGGAGAAGATCTATCCCGCCGTGGCCAAGGCGGCGCGCTACATCGTGTCGCAGGAAGACGAGCGCGGCCTGGTGTTCTGCACCGCGCGCGACCCGCGCGGCAACGTCTGGGCCAGCACCGGATGGCGCAATATCATCCCTCAGTTCAGCCTCAACGGCGCGGTGACCGAGATCAACGCCGAGTGCGTGGCGGCGTTGCGCGCGACCGCGCATTTGGCCGAGAATCTAGGCCAGCCCGAGGACGAGGCGCGTACGTTTTACGACGAGGCCGCCAAGCTGCGTACGGCCATGGACGCGCACCTGCTCAACCCCGAGAATGGGCTCTACTACCTGAATATCGACATCGACGGGGCCAAGCACACCGACGTCACCGGCGACCTCGTGTTCCCGGTCATCTTCCGCGTCTGCGACGACGACGTGGCCTTCCGCATCATCAGCCGCTTGAACTCGCCCGATTTCTGGACGCAGGCCGGCCTGCGCACGGCCTCGCGCGACGATATGATGTACGATCCCGCCACCAACGTCGGTCTCATCGGGGGCGTCTGGCCCGGCTTGACCTGGTGGTATGCCTTCGCGGCGGCGCGCTACCACCCCAGCTTCATGGTCAGGGCGCTGCGCTCGTCGTTCGAGCACTACGCGGCCTCTCCGCGCACCAACAACACGGTGCCCGGTCAGTTCAGCGAGTGGTTCGACGGTGAGAGCCTCGTCAACCGCGGCATGCGCCTCTCGCCGTGGGAGCCGCCACGCTTTCTCTGGGCCGTGGTCGAGGGCGTGTGTGGGCTGATGCTGACGCCGGACCTTCCCAGCGTCAACCCGCTGGTGCCCGGAGACTGGAAGTGGGTGGCCCTACGCCGTCTGCCCTATCACGGGCGTGAGCTGACCTACTTCGCCGCGCGCCAGGGACAGACGTTCGAGATCTACGCCAACTGCGATATGCAGACGGACCACGGCAAAGAGATCTACGACGAAGACATCTCCGCCCACGTCTACGCCCTCTCGGCCACGGCCGAACTCGTGGCGCTGCGGCGGCCTGGCGAGATCGCCGTGCTGGTCGGCAACGTAGGGTCGCAGACGAGCGTCGTGCCCGTCAACATGCAAGAAGTGCTCGACGAGAAGGCGCTCTACACCGTCCGTATCTACAACAGCGAGCGCGGCCGGTGGGAACACGGGCATCAGGAGCGCGGGGCCGCCATCGCCGCGCTGGCCGTCTCCATTGAGACCAACGGCTACCGCATCATCGAACTCAAGGAGGCCGCCTCCGCGTAGGACCGCGCTGCTTCCATGGACGACTATAAGAGAACGGGACGTGCCGCCGCCGCGTCCCGTTCTCTTATGTCTCTTTTCAGTGCTTACGCCCGATCGGTCGTGGGGATGCGTCGCCGCGCCTATTTCTGGACGCCATGAACGGAGAGAGAGGGCGGCGGCGTCAAGTATCATCAGATTGTAAAAGCAAGCGACAATTGAGGGGGGACCACCGCGTGCTGGTGATGAAGTTTGGCGGCAGTTCGGTAGCGGACGCGGAGCGCATCTGCCGCGCGGCCACGCTGGCGGCGGAGGCGGCGAGGTCGCCCGAGGCAGGCGGCAAGGCGCCGGTCGTGGTGGTCAGCGCGCTCGGCGGCGTCACGGACCGCCTCTTCGCGCTCGCGCGCGCGGCGCTGGGCGGTCGAGCGGCGCAAGCGGAGACCCTGTCCCTCGTCGACGACCTGCGCTTGCACCATGAGAAGACGCTGCGCGGCGTGGCCCCCGATGGCGACGCCGTGGCCGAGGCTCGAGTCGCTGCCTACTTCGTGGAACTGCACGACATCGTCGTCGGCGTCTCCCTGCTCGGCGAACTCTCGCCGCGCTCGCTCGACGCGGTCACCTCGTACGGCGAGAAGCTATCGGTGCAGTTGTTCGCCGCCGCCCTACGCGCCCTGGGGACGCCAGCGCTAGGCGTCAGCGCCGAGGACGTCGTGGTCACCGACGCCACGTTTGGTGCGGCCCTGCCAGACATGGCGGCCACAACCGCGCGCGCCGCTATGTTCCTGGCCGTACCGGCCTCCGTCGGCCAGCTCCCCGTAGTGACGGGCTATATCGGCGCCACGCCCGACGGCGTCACCACCACGCTGGGACGCAACGGCTCGGACTACTCCGCCGCCATCGTGGGCGCGGCGCTCGGCGCCACGGAAGTCTGGATCTGGACCGACGTGGACGGCGTGATGAGCGCTGACCCGCGCCTGGTCCCCCATGCGCGGTCGCTGCCGCGACTGGACTACGTCGAGACCTCGGAATTAGCCTACTTCGGCTCTAAGGTCATCCACCCGCGCACCATCGTGCCGGCGGTCTCCGCGGGCGTGCCTATCAGGATCAAGAACACCTTTAACCCTACGCACCCCGGCACCTTGATTACGGAGGACCGTTCGTCCGCCGCGGGCGCGGTAAAGGCCGTGACCATGATCCGCGCGCTGGCTCTAGTGACGGTGCAGGGACTGGGTATGCTGGGTGTGCCCGGCATCGCCGCGCGCACCCTGGCCACCGTGGCTCGTACGGGCGTGAACGTGCTGATGATCTCGCAGTCGTCGAGCGAGAGCAACATCGCCTTGATCGTCCCCCAGACGGACGTGGACAACGCCGTCGCCGCGCTGCGCGACGAGTTCGCGCCGGAGTTGCGCCGCCACGACGTCGAGGCGGTCAGCGCCGCTTCGCCCATGGCCATCTTAACCGTCGTGGGCGCGGGCATGCGCGGCCAGCCGGGCGTGGCCGGGCGCTTCTTCGGCGCGCTGGGCCGCGCGGGCATCAACGTCAGCGCCATCGCCCAGGGATCCTCGGAGTACAGCATCTCGTGCGTCGTCCACGACGGCGACGCCGCCATCGAGGGCCTGCGCGCCGTCCACGACGAGTTCATCATCGCCCCGACCGGCGCTATTGCAACGTCTGCCTGACCTAAACAAACATCGCCCCGCCACGCTTTATGCATGGCGCGCAGGCGCCACGCCATGGAAAGCCGGCTTTCACGAGGTCTACGCGGCTCTACTGGCCCAGCCGCTCCAGGTGACGCCAGGACAACAGGAACGAGAGCGAGCCATAACTCGGGTCGAGGCTGATCACCTCCGCGCCGGCGAGCATGGCCTTGCGCATGTGGACGCGGCCGCCGGTGAGGTGCAGCAGCAGGGAGGACAACTGCGGCTCGTGCCCCACCAGCAGCACGCGTCGTCGCATGGTATGGGCGTCGAGCAGATGAAGAGCGTGGCCGGCGGACCGGCCTGAGCGCAGCGCGTCCTCTTGCGTCGTCTCCAGCCCCAGGCGCGCGGCGACCGTTGCGGCCGTCTGTACGGCGCGTGGCAGGGGCGACGAGAACACCGCATCGATGTCCAGATCGAGCGCGGCCATGCCCTTGGCCACGGCGCGCGCCTGGTCCCGACCGCGCGGCGTGAGTTCGCGCGCGTCGTCGGTCGCCGCCTCACCGGCCTCGGCATGGCGCAACAGCAGAACATCCATCGGCAGCATCCCTTCTTAGCTATACGGGATACATAGTAAAACGCTTGACTCTGTCCCCGCACCTGGATTATAGTAGTCGGTGTCACGAGCGTTGTGACGTAGGCCGCGAAAAGCAGCGAGGGTGAAGGGGACATGATGAAGCGACAAGGCGACGTGATGGCGAGGGGGACGGCGTGCCGCGTCTTCTCCCACACCGTCAGCGCGCGCGTCTCTCTCCCCTCGCGAGGTCTCTATACGACCTAAGCGGTATAAGCAGCACGGACCGTCGCAGCACGGACCGAGGCCGGGGACAGAGCGAGGCGCTTCTGTCCCCGGCTTTTTTTGTTCTATGCAGGAAGGCCGGCAACGCGACTGACCACGTTTCGGGCGGATGCCGCCGCGCCCGAGACGTGTTTTAGCGGACGGTACATGACCGGACTCGCCAGTTCGGATTTGAGGAGGAAAGATGATGGTTAAGACGATCACGGGGATGCCAAAGGGACGCAAGGAGACCGGCTGGCCGATAGATGTGACGACAAGGGCCAAAAGGCGTGGTGGATTCTCCATCACGGGAACAGAGAGCCAAGGACAGGACGCGACCACCACATACACACCGACGAAGATAAAGCGAGGATCACCGTGAACGATTATTACGGCCGTGAGACGATGCTGTTGCACCTGGCCCACGCTCAGGCGCACGAGAGACGCCAGAGAGCGGCGCGACAGCGCCTGGCCCGCGCGGCGCAAGGGCCGCGTCCGCTGCGCCGACGCCTCGGCCTCGCGCTGATCGCGCTTGGCTGGAGCCTGGCGACCGCGCCGCGCGAGGCCTACGACGAGCACGAGTACACCATCGCGACAGCGTGACAGGGCGTCGCTTGTATAGCGGCTTCAAGTCGCGATAAAGCCCACCTTGTCTAGGACAAGGTGGGCTTCTTAGCGTCTGCGCGGCAGTAAACCGGGACCGCCTCACAAACGCTCCAGAGAGCGCCCCGCCGCTCGGCCACGGACGCGCGGGACAGAACGCCGCTCAGGAGCGCGGCGTGGAGTGGCAGCGCTCGTGCGACAGCCAACGTCACGCTCCTTCTTTTAGCGGTGTTGGTTGGGCTGACGGCGTCCAGTCGAGCCTCTATGGCGCGTCAATCTCGGCCTGGAGCTTGCTTACAACAGCGGGGTGCGTGTGCCCGTCGACAAAGGCGTCGACCACGGCGAAGAACTGCTTTTTCGTCATATCCGAGCCGCCGATAGAGACGGACGTCATCCCTTGGTGGTAATACAGAGAATGCGAGAGACCCGCATTGTCCGTGAAGACCGACCCGTAACGTGCATGCACCGTCGCGCCCGCGATGCGCAGCATCACCGGGATCGACGGCGCCATAGTCGCGTGGGCCGATGGCGGGGTGTAGTGGAACAACTCGATGTCAACGCCCTTGCGGAGGTCATACTGGCCGAGCGTAGGCGTTCCGGCCCTATATTGGTAGATAAAGCGGTCGTAGCCTTGCAGCTTGTCCACCGAAATGTACTGGAGCTGCAAGCCGAGCGGGTCGCCTTCCAGCAATGGCGCCGGTCGATCAGGCCGCGACGCGGACTCGGCGACGGTCGCGAGTCTGGATCGGATAATGACTTTGGCCGAGGAGGGAGCGTGTAGCGCGAACGTGCCGACAGGGACAGCTGCGACGGGCAAGACGTGGCGCTGGGTCACGCGCAGGCGCGTGTAGACGTGAGTTTTACCGTGGCCATCGATAAAGATTTGGTCCAGACCTCGCACAATGTGGTCGTTCGCGTCGAGATACAGATCGAAGATGTCTTGCGCCGGCTTTATCCCGGTGGGTGCGTTGCGCGGCAGTTGTTCGACGCCTCTACTCTCGATCACGTCGACGGACACACCGCTCAAGGTGGTGCGCGGTAAAAGGCGGATGTTCGGCAAAAGGCCCTGCTTGACAGCGCGCAAGAACGCGCTGAGATCGGTAATGCCCATAGGGTTGTCCACCCACGAGGCGCTTTGGCCCTTGGGGATGCCGCCGACCTGTACACGGTTGGCGGCCTCTCTATATAGTTGCGCGTTCCTCCCCATCTGTATTTCGCGGAACACGATCTTGCCGTCGGGCAAGGCACCCGTCGTGGCCTGCCTGCTGATCACCCCGGTCGCCGCCCGTTGCGTCCATTGATCGATCGTGATGAACGGCGCGAGGCGCGACGGTTGTCCGTTGAAGGCGCCGACGTCGAAGCCCTCGTAGCGGCTAGTCTCGTGGACCACCTGATTCGGCGGTACGGCGGCGATGGCCGCGACCGCCTGGCGCAAGACGCTCTGCGCTGAGACGGGCGCAACGACTTGTGGCCGTAGGTAGGCGAGCGCTACGCTGCCCACCAGTACGAGGACGGCGACGAGAACGAAACGAAACTGCCGCCATGGCGCGGCTATGTCGTGGACGCGCGCGCGGCGCGGACCGGCCATCGTGGATGCTGCACTGACCACGGATTCATCCCCTTCTAAATGCGTTGACGCGACTGTTTGTGCTTGGACGAGCAAGCGGTCGCGCAGATTATGGTGAAATCGCTCGTCGCGCCGGCCATGGTGGGCCAGCGCACGCAGATCGCGCGTGAGATTTTGGTTCTGCTCCTCCATCGCGTTGAACTGCCCGTCGTTTCGGTTATCGTTCGTCATCGGGGTATCTCCGGCGCAGGGCGCGTAGGGCGCGGTGTAGGGAGACACGTACGGACCCGGCGCTCTTGCCCGTCGCCCGCGCGATCTCGTCCGTACTCAGTCCGGCGCCGTAGCGCAGCGCGATCAGGTGCTGCTGCTCTTGCTTGAGCAGAGCCACGGTGCGGCGCAGCACGGCGGCGCGGTCCTCTCGCAAAGCCTGAGTCTCGGGTCCAGGCTCTGGATCGGACACGCCGCCGAGCAAGTCGTCGACATCGTGCCGGACGGGTCTCTGACGATAGATATCTTGCACCGCATTGTGCGCGATACGGAAGAGCCACGCGGCAAAGCTGCCGCCCTCCTGAACCTTGAACGCACCAATGTGCGCCAGTGCGGTCATGAAAACGTGGCTGGTCACATCCTCGGCCACGGTGGGGTTGGCTACGCGCAGACGCACGTAGTCGTGGATACGGTCGATGTAAAGATCGTAGAGTGCGACGAACCGCGCTGGATCGGTCTGTGCGTCCGCCACGCGCCGGGCGTCGAGATCGTGCCGTCCCCGTTTCCAGGGCGCTTCACGGTCCGGCCAGGCGCGTGGCGCCTCGTCTACCTCCACCATTGCTCCATCACCGCCAGCCTATCGCTTTCTTCGATGTCCTTGTATGAGCACTCACCCTGTTATAACGGCGCACGGCGCGCGGCGTTACATGCAGGCTCCAGCGATCGTACGTCATACGGAAAAGTCCCGGCGAGCCCTCGACTATAGTGATGGGTCAGGGGAGCAGGGGCCTCCGCTCGTCCGGGTGCTACGTCGAGGACGGGCAAGAGGCGCCCACGCGCTCAGGCCGGCTTTTCCTGAATAGGCGTGCGGCGACGGGTGGATGCAGCCGCGTGGGGAGGGACGTGGTACACTGCCGCCGTTAGGAAATCGAGGATGGTGAAGAGGAATCGTCACATGGGCTTACTCGACGGGAAAACAGCCGTGATCTACGGGATCGCCAACCACCGCTCCATTGCCTGGGGCATCGCGCAGGCCATGCAACGCGAGGGCGCGCAACTAGCGCTGACCTACCAGGGTGAGCGCATCGAGCGCTTCGTGCGCGACCTCGCGGCCAAGCTGCCCACGGCGCCGCTGCTCGTCTCGTGCGACGTAACCAACGACGCGCAGATCGCCGAGGTCTACCGCCAGATCGGCGAGACCTACGGCAAGCTCGACATCGTCGTCCACTCGGTCGCCTACGCCGAGCGCGCCGACCTTGAAGGGCGCTTCATCGACACCTCGCGCGAGGGCTTCAACACGGCCCTGGGCATCAGCGCCTACTCGCTCGTGTCCGTCACGCGCGGGGCGCTGCCCTTGATGACCGAGGGCGGCTCGGTTATGGCCATGACCTTCGCCGGTTCGCTGCGCGCCTTCCCCAACTACAACGTGATGGGCGTGGCCAAGGCCGCGCTCGAAGCGACCGTGCGCTACCTGGCCAGCGACCTGGGGCCACAGGGCGTGCGCGTCAACGCCGTCTCGGCCGGTCCAGTCGGCACGCTCTCGGCGCGCGGCGTCAGCGGCTTCACGGCCATGCAGAAAAGCGCGGCGGAGCGCACGCCGCTGCGGCGCGGCACCACGCCGGACGAGGTGGGCGACGCCTCCGTCTTCTTGGCCAGCGACCTCGCGCGCGGCGTCACCGGCGAGACGCTCTACGTCGACTCCGGCCTCAACTCTATCGGCGCGTAGCGGCGCGGCGCTGTGGCCGGATCGAGGGTAGGACGCCCAGCGGTGCGGGTACGATGAGGGGCGGCGCACCGCCGATCCCTACGACCATCAAGTGAGGCACGATGAGCGACAGGCAGGTTTTCCACGGTAAGACCTTAGGCGTCCTAGCCAGCCCCGATCCGGTGCGCCCGGACAGCGCCGGCGGCGTCATCAACCCTGCCGCCGCGCGAGACCGCGATGGCGTGCTCCACCTGTTTCCGCGCCTCGTCGATGCGTCTGGGTGCTCCCGCATAGGCCGGGCGCGCGTCGAGATCGTCGATGGCCAGCCCTATGGCCTGACCTGGTTCGATCCCGTGTTGACGCCGCGCGAAACCTACGAAGGCGCAGGCCCGGCGAACGAGGGAATGAGGGGCTGCGAGGACCCGCGCATCACCTTCGTCGAACCGATCGATCGCTACGTCATGGCCTATGCGGCGGCGGGGCCGCGCGGCAGCTTTGTCGCTCTAGCCGTCTCGGACGACCTCATATCCTGGGAGCGCCTCGGCCCGGTCGAGTTCTCCGCCGATCCCGGCCTTGGAGCCGACTTCAACACGATCGAGAACAAAGACGCGGCCGTGTTCCCTCGCGCGGTCGTGGGGCCGGACGGAACGCCTTCGCTGGCCATCCTGCACCGGCCGCTCTATGACGATCGAACCAAGCCCGCCATCGCGCCGGACGCGCGCCACGCCATCTGGATGTCCTATGCGCCGCTCGACGCCGTGGTGCAGGACGTACGCGCCCTTGGACGGCTGGGGCAACACCATCTCCTGGCCTCGCCGGAGCAGCCGTGGGAAAGCGCTTGGATCGGCGGAGGGGCGCCGCCCGTCCTTGTAAATGGGGAGTGGATCGTGGTTTACCACGGCGTGGCCGCGCGCGGACGCGCGGACGGCGACCCGCGCAAGCCGCTCGTGTATAGCGCCGGCGTGATGGTGCTCGACGCGCACGACCCACGGCGCCTACGTTACCGTCAGGCCGGCCCGCTGCTCGTGCCCGAGGTCGGAAGCGAGGAGAACGACGTTCTTTTTCCCACGGGCGTCGATCGCCAGTCGGACGGTGCGATCGACGTCTACTACGGTCTGGCCGACCTCAAGATCGGCGCGGCGCGCGTCTACCCATCCTCGGCGCCCGTGGTACCTTAAACACAGGCGCACGACGCATGATGCACGCACGGTGCGGTAAAGAACCGCTACTATCTATAGGAGGAGAGGCGACGATGACGACAAACGAACACGCGAGCGTTTCCGTTTCGCCGGAGAGACTCGACCAGGGTGCGCGCAGCGCGGCAGCCTGCTTGAACATCCACGAGGGCGACGTGGTCTTCATCATCAGCGACGACGCGCGCGCCGGTCTTGCCGCGCGCGTCGCCGCGGCGGCGGCGGCGCGTGGCGGCGCGGTCACGGTCAAGCGGCTCGAAGAGTACGGCGCGCGCCCGCTCACGACTATGCCCGACCGCCTGCGCGAAGACCTTAAGACGATCGCGCCGACCGCGACCTACTATATCGCCACGGCCCAAAAAGGCGAACTAGGTCTGCGCCAGCCGATGTTGCCCTTCCTGGTGCAGGAGCTCAACGTGCGCCACGGCCATATGATCGGCATCACGGATGAGGTGATGGCCGACGGCATGTGCGCGGACTACGACCGTATCTACACGCGCACGATGCAGGTGTACGACCTCGCGCGGCAGGCGCGCACGATCCACGTCACATCCCAGAAAGGGACCGACGTCACGGCCACCTTCCGGCCCGACTGGACCTGGATCCCTTGCCACGGCCGCTACCATGCGCAAGGGTCGTGGGGCAACCTGCCCGAGGGCGAGACCTTTACCGCGCCGGCCACGCTCGAAGGAGTGATCGTGGCCGACGTGCTCGGCGACTACTTCAGCGAGAAGTACGGGGTGCTGGAGCATCCCGTCACCTTCGTGATAAAGGACAGTCACATCGAGGAGATCCACGCTGGCGACCCCGCGCTGGAAGAAGAGCTGCATCGCCACTTCTGGGACGCGCCGAACGGACGGCGCGCGGGTGAGTTCGCTCTCGGCACGCTCGAAGGTCTCTCGGGACTCACGGGCAACCTGCTGCAAGATGAGAAGCTGCCCGGCCTCCACGTCGCCTTCGGCAACCCCTATCCGCACTTCACCGGCGCGGACTGGGAGTCGAGCGTCCACGTCGACGTCGTACCGGTTAACTGCACCGTCGAGATCGACGGCCAGACCATCATGCGCGACGGCGTCTTCGTCATCTAAGCTCCATAGCGCGAACAACGCGCGACGGCAAAGAAAGCTGAATGAGCATGGAGGAGAGGACCGAGGACGCGCGCGCCGCCGCCATGGGAGCGTTGGCGCGCGCGGGGGCGCAAGACGCGCTCGTCGACGCGCTCGCCGACAGCGCTTTTATCTGCGACCAGGACGGCCGCATCGTGCGTATGAACGCGGCGTACCGCATCCTGCTAGGGCTCTCGGAAGAGGACGAGCGACTCTATGGAGCGTACTCCCTGGCTCAGCGCACCGAGCGCCAATATATGCGCGACGCCGACGGGAACGCCTTGCCGTATGACGATATACCGGTGATGCGTCTGCTCAGAGGAGAGGTCATCCCTGGCGCCGAGCCCGTCGAGGTCTATCTCCGTACCTGGGACGGAAGCGACCTGCTCCTCAGCTTCAGCGGCGCGCCGCTGTACGACGGCGACGGCGCTTTAATCGGCTGCGTCTGCATCTGCCGCGACGTAACGGAGAGCCGCAAACTCGAACGCAGAACGCAAGACGCTCTGGACGCCCTCCTCGCCATGGCCTCGATCCTCGTGGAAAGCGACGCGCTCGACGAGGGACGGGGAGAGCCGCGGCAAGCGGCAGCCACTCAGCAGCTTGTCGCCTTGACCCAGCGCGTCCTCGGCTGCCAGCGCGTCGCCGTCACCGCGCACAACGCGCAGAGCGGCGTCGCCACGCCGATCGCCGCCGTGGGGTTGACGCCGGACGAAGAAGACGCCTGGCGCGGAGGGCGGCCGGGTATGACCCTGCGCGAGTTTCTCTCGCCGCAACAGGCGGAACGCCTCGACCGAGACGACGTGCTTGTCGTCGAGTCCGAGGACCGGCGCGCGCTGCCCTACGGTGCGTCGACGTTGCTGCTAACGCTGATGCGCGTGGGGGGGACCATCGTCGGCGTCGTCTCGCTCGATTATGGGCCGGCGGCGCACGAGTATACCCGCGAAGAAATCGCCTTGGCGCAAGGGGTGGGCCGCCTGACCGGCTTCGTGCTCGAACGCGAACGCCTCATGCGCGAACGCGCCGAGGCGCGGGCCAGCGCCCTGGCTTTGAGCGAGGCGAACCGGCGCATGGACCTTTTTCTGGGTATGGCCAGCCACGAGCTCAAGACGCCCATAACCACGATCGTCGGCAACATCCAACTCGCGCAGCGGCGCCTGGACCGCTTGGCCGCGAACGGCGACGCGACCGCCGAGACAATGCTGGGACCGCTGTTGGAACGGACGCGCCATAGTACGCTGCGCATCAACCAACTTGTCGACGACCTGCTGGACACCACAGTCATCCAGGAAGACAGGCTGCGCCTGCACCGCGCGCCGCATGACCTCGCGCTGCTCGTCGCGACCGTCGTCGACGAGCAGCGCAACACCGAGCACGGTCGAGCAATCGAATACAAACACCCTACCGGCGATCCCGTCCCTGTCGTGCTCGACGAGGCACGCGTCGAACAGGTCGTGCTCAACTATCTGACCAACGCCCTGAAATATGCGCCAGCGGAGAAGCCGATCGTCGTCGGCGTGGCAGTGAACGCAGGGGTCGCGCGTTTCTGGGTACAGGACGAAGGACCGGGACTCTCTCCCGACGCCGCCGCCCACGTGTGGGACCGCTTCTATCAAGTCGACGGCGTCGAGCGCCTCCAAGGGTCGCGCGTGGGTCTCGGCCTCGGCCTCTATATCAGTAAGACCATCGTCGAGGCGCACGGCGGCGCGGTGGGCGTTGAGGAAGCACCGGGCGGGGGCGCCCTCTTCTGGTTCACCCTGCCGCTCACGTCCCCCAACGGCAAGGACGGCCCCTCGTCTACCACTGCCGCGACAAGCAGCATCCCCGCGGAGGCCTAACCACGCGGCTAACCTCTACGTGTCGGCGTCTGGACGGAGCAGAGTTGATAGGATGAGCGCGATGTTCCAGGCGTCATCGCCCGCCCGATGATGCGTCCCTTCAAGGGGATATTGAAGCATATCCAGCGCTTTATCCATGCCGACCTCGTGGGACAAAACGTGCTTGAGGGCGAACAACGTCTTGGCGTTGAGGTGGCTCGATCCGAAAGGGTAGGCGATGTCCTCCGCCTCGCTCTGGCGCTCGAACTGCCGTCGATCGTAGTCGCCCCAACTGGCCCACACGCGCTCTTTGGTCGAGAACTCCTTCTCGAGGCGAACACACACCTCGGCGAAGGACGCGCCCGTCTCGACTTGTTCTTGGGTCAACGTGGTGAGCGCCGTGCAGTACGCGCTGACGGTGGAGCGTCGCGGACGCACCAGGAGACTCCGGCGGTCCGACCGCTCTCCGGTCGCGACCTCCAGCAGACAAACGCCTACCTCGACGATCTCTGACTCCTGCCCATCGGGCGGCGTCCCCTCCCAGCAGGTCGCCTCGATATCCACTACTACGACCCGATCCAGTCGCCGCGCCATAGTTTTTTACCCTCCGGCAATGATGTTGCGCGCACGACGCCGTGCGCTATCGACCACATAGTACACCGAGCGAACCAATCTTCGTTTTGTCTAAGGTTGTAGGACGAGGCGCACCGCGTCGCCGTCCGCCTGCTTGATGCCGCGGCGCCGCATCGATGACGGCGCGTGGCTGAACTTTTGCGTCGCGCGCGCTCCAACAGCCACTCCAGTGATGCGATCCGTGTGGTCTTGCGCTACTACTTCGAGGAGTTGCGCCACCAGAAAGCGACAGTGCGCGTGTACGACTTCAACATCGCCTCGCTCGACGTATTCGAACGCCTCGGCTTTCAGCGCGGGGGTCGTCTACGGCGCCTGGTCTGGTCTACACACAGGGTCAGTTCTTCGACACCCTCGTCTTCGGCCTGACCGACGACGAGTACGCGGCACAGACCCTACGCTGACATAAGACAGTGCCTATCGTGGTAGAGGCTCTAGTTCGTTGTCGTTTCAGAGCGGCACGTTCGGCTTGTCGTACGCCTGGACGCCTCAGACATAGGTCGTATCGGCCAGTGCCGAAAAGGTTAAGTACCGGGCGGTCTGGCGTCCGTTGCGGAAACGACCCTCTATCGTCATAAGATACATCGGGTGATGCGGCGGATTGTCCGTCGTCGTAGACTCTGCCCACACGATGCGTGGGCGTCCGTCGCCGACGTGGATGCCAACCTCGCGGGCCACGTCGGCGGCGGTTTTAGTCGACGGCCAGACCACCTTGTAAACGGTCAGGACGATGCCGAGCAGCGCAACAACGAGACCAACGCGCACCAGCATAGATCGAACATGACGACGTTCCCGTGTGGCTGTCGACATAGCTCGGCGGCTGCCCATTACTACTCTCACATCGGGCAGGCGAAATATTATTACACATATATACAAACAAGGCGGCGCCAGTGAAAGCTGCTAGTAGACAAAGACCCTGCTTCTGTTGTACGATAAACATCGAACAGGTTGGCGCGCATCGCGGCGGCGTAGCCGTGCGGGCGTGCGGATGAGGTCCAAAACGGGGCGAGGGAGACGATGATGGCGCTAGACGGAGCGGAGGCACGGGCGCGCAGAGGGCTGGGCCGCGATTTCTATTTCTTCTTTGGCGGCCAGATCATCTCCAATCTAGGCAGCTCTTTCACCAACTTTGCCTTGCCGCTGCTCGTCTACACCCTGACGGGCTCGGCGCTCAACCTCGGGTTTAGCTCGGCGGCGGCGTTCCTGCCCTACCTCTTATTCGGCCTGGTCATCGGCGCCTGGGTCGACCGCCTCGACCGCCGCAAGATGATGATCCTGACCGACATCGGGCGCGCGCTGGTCTTCGGCTCCATCCCCGTGCTGGGCTTGCTCGGCGCGCTGCCGATCTGGTGGCTCTACGTCGTGGGCTTCGTCGGCTCGACGCTCAACATCTTTTTCGACGCCGGCGAGTTCGCCGCCATCCCCTCGCTGGTAGGGCAAGACGATCTGGTCACGGCCAACGGGCGCATCCAGGCGAGCTACTCCGCGGCCACTATCGTGGGACCGCTGCTGGCCGGCGCGTTCCTGGCCACGCACCTGCCTATCGAACTGGCCATCCTGGTAGACGCGGTCTCGTTCCTCCTGTCGGCCTTCTCGCTGGCCCTGGTGCACGCGTCGTTCAACGGTCCGAAGAAGCAGATCTCCACGAGCATTCGGCGCGACGTGGTCGAGGGCCTGCGCTATGTCCTCGGCCACCCCGTCTTGCGCAACATCTCGCTAATGATGGCCCTGGTCAACCTCGTCGCCAACACGACCTACACCCAGCTCGTCTTTTTCGCCAAGCACCGTTTGCGCGCCGCCGACGCCCAGATCAGCTTGTTCTACGCCACCGGCTCCATCGGCATTATCATGCTCTCGCTGGCCGCCGGTCCCGTGCGCAAGCGCCTCGTCTTCAGCAAGGCGGCGCTGGGGGCGCTGACGCTTAGCGGCTTGCTCACCATCGTCTTTGCCTTCACGACCTGGCTGCCGGCGGCGCTCGTGCTCTGGGGCGTTATTCTAGGGCTGGGCATCTTGTTCAACATCAATACTAGTTCCCTACGTCAGGCCATCGTGCCTGGCGAGATGCTGGGGCGCGTCATGACCATCGCCGGTGTGTTGGCGTGGTCGGCCATCCCCATCGGCGCCATCGTCGGCGGTGCCATCATTAACGCGACGGGCAACGTCGTGCTCGTCTACGCCAGCATCGGGATCATCACCACGGCCATCCCACTGGTCTTCGCACTGACGCCGCTGGGTCACGCCGAGCGCTACCTCCCGGCCAAAGACGAACTCCCGCCCGGTCTCGCCGAAGCCGCTAGCTAAGCCGCGTCCGTCCTATAAGGATCGCAACTAGCGGGTCAGGCCGTTGGTCCCCTCGCTGATCCTGCTACTATTGCCGCCTCTTGCGCGGACCTTGCGCAACAGCTGTTACAGGCGGTGCGACACGATGCTTAACCTCAGAAACTCAACACATGGAAAGGGACAAAGCGACTGACGTGGGTGAAGTTTGGGAGATAGCTATGGTGTCCGGGCATGAGATGTCACACTAGATCGTTGATAGGCACGGCTCTGACAATGACTCCACCCCAAAGATCGACGAGGCAACAGCAGTACAAAGCGCGTCCCCCTATCCCGCACGGGCTTAACCCAAGGTTGGCGACTCCTAAGTTAGATAGGCGGCTACTGTGAGGGCATGCGATTGGGGCGGCACGGAAGCGCTTTCTCTCAGCCTGGAATCATCACTAGCGACGCTATGCTCACCCTTCGGCGACGGCAGCCCCGTGTCTCTTGCTCTGCTACACTCCCGGTAAGAACTGCTTACGGTGCAAGGAGTCGCGTCAATGGAGTCCGGCAGAGGCGCTGGCTGCCCTCTCGTCATAGCCATCGCTGGGCGCAAAGGCGGCGCCGGCAAGACGACGACGGCGCTCAACCTCGCGGGCGCGTTGATGGAGCGCGGACGGCGCGTGGCCCTCGTGGACCTCGACCCGCAGGCGTCGCTGACCCGCCTCTTGCTCGGACCCGAGGCCGACGACCTGGAGGGCATCGGCACGCGCATCCTCGCCCCCCAGCGCGGGCTCGACGGCCTGGCGCGGCCCGTGTTCGACGGCGCCGTGGCGCTGCTGCCAGGCGACCGCGCCATCGAGACGGCAGCCTTCACCCTGGCCGACAATCCGACCGGCCCGCTGCGCCTGCGTAAGCTGCTGGCGACGTTGACGGACCGTGATGTGATCGTGCTGGACACGCCGCCGTCGTTGGGCTTCGCCCTCAACGCCGCGCTGCTGGCCGCCCAGGTCGCCGTACTGCCCACGGCGCTGGCGCAGCAAGACCTCGACGCTCTGGCCGATACGCTGGCCCTGCGCGACGAACTAGATGAGCTGCGCGCGGCGCGCGTGGTAGCGATCGTGCCCAACGCGGTGCGCAACGACGGCCACGACCAGGAAGGCGTGGCTCTGCTGCGCGAGACCTACGGCGACCTCGCCTCGATCGCCATACCCCTGGCCGTCTCGATCAAACGCGCGGGCAACAGCCGCCGTCCCGTGGTCTTACATGAACCGCGCGGGGGCGCGGCGGACGCTTACCGCGCGCTGGCCGCACTCGTGGAGACAGAAGGCGCCCGCGATGAGTAAGCGGTCCGGCGACGTGCGCTCGATCGGCCGGGCGCAGGGCGGGCGTCCCCAGGCGTCGCCCGACGCGCGCGCGCACGAAGACGGCGAGCGCGCGCTCGTCGGGGCCCTCTCTGTGCCCATCGAGCAGATCTCGCCTGACCCGGAACAGCCGCGCAAGGAGTTCGACGAGGGCCGCCTCGACGAGTTAGCTTCCTCGATCAAGGCCGAGGGCGTGCTCCAGCCCATCGTCGTGCGCGAGGACGGCCTGCTCGACGACGGCCGCACCCACTACCTCGTGGTGGTGGGCGGACGCCGCTACGAGGCGGCGCGCCGCGCGGGGCTCTCCCGCCTGCCCGTGATCACGCGGTACAGCCAAGGCGCGGAACTGCGCGTGTTGCAGTTGATGGAGAACATCCAGCGCGAGGCGCTCAACCCCATCGACGAGGCGCGCGCGTTCAAGGAGTTGATGGGGCTGGACGCGATCGACACGCGCGCGGTGGCGGCGCGCATCCACCGCAGCCACACCTACGTGGCCGATCGTCTAAAGCTGCTGGCGCACGACGATGTGGCGGCGGCCGTGGCGCGGCGCGAGATCACGCCCTCGGCGGCGGCGGCCGTGGCCCGCGAGACCGACGAGGGACGCCGCGCGCAACTGATAGGACGCGCACGCGAGGGCGGTCTACAGAAGCAGGACGTGCAGCGCGCCCGGCGCGCACGCACACGCGCCGAGGTCGATCCCGCCGTGGCCCTGGAGCTTCCCACGACCCTCGTCGGCGGCATGCCGACCCTGCGCCAGGTCGGACGCGAGATGGGCGCGACGGAGGCGGAGATCACCTGGGCGGCGGGAGCGCAACGCGACGAACCCGACCTCTCGGCCCCCGAAGCGCTGACCCTGGCCATGACTGTGCTGGGCGAAGAAGATGATGCGCAGCGCGCGGAGCGTGAGAAGGTCGTCGCGGTCGCACCCCTCACCGAGGCCGACGAAATCGCCTTGTCCGTGGACGACCTGCACGTGGTCCGCCTACTGCGCCAGACGCAGCCGCCGACGCGCGGCGAGGTCCGTCGCGCTCTGCAAAAAGACCTCGCGGCGCTCGACCTCCTCTGAATGGGCAGTCGGGCCGCGCAGCTAGGTCGGCCATTTGCCGTACTCCCTTAGGGCGCCGTCGAGGCGGTGAGCACGTAGGCGCCTTATGATTCAGGTCGGGGCGCCGTTCATCTCCCCGGCAGTGATGATGCAAAGGACCACTAGTGCCGCGCTTACCAGCTCGCTCGATATCTGGCCTCGCCCTCGCCTGCACAGCGTTGGCCGTACTGACTTCATCTATCTTTAGCCCTACGCAGGACGTTCGCGCGGCGCCCGTGGCCTCCGCGGCGCCGGCCTTGCTGCTCGCCGTCCCTACTCCGATGTCGCCGCTCGTCGCCGCGCGGAGCTACGCCGTGCAATTAGAGCGCCGCGACTCTAGCGGCACGCTCCAGCCCGTCTACCACCGCTTTACCGTGCAACCCGGCATAGGAGCTATAGCGGTCAGCCCTGACGGGCGGCTGCTCGCGTACGACGACCCTTCCTCCGTGGTGCATCTGGTGACGTTGGCGGGAGGGCAAGACCGCGTGCTGGGTCAGGGAGGCAGTCCCGCCTTCTCCTTCGACAGCCGCTACGTCGCCTACGGTCCCAGCGTCGCCGGCGAGGGACGGGGAGTCGATCACCTATCCGTGGCCGCGACCAGCGCGACGACGGCCTCCACGCTCGCGGCCGGCCCTCACCTGACGATTGCAGCCTTCGCCTGGGCGCCCCACGACGACCGGCTGGCCATGGAGTCCGCCGATACGGACGGCAATACCGTGTTCGGCATCGCCGCGGCCGGCAAGTCGGAGACGCAACAGATCGTCTCGCGCACCTACACGTTGGACGGGGGTCTAGCGTGGGCCGTGGACGGGCGGGCTCTGCTCTACTGGCATTACGCCGGGAGCAAAAGGATGAAAAACATTATTTCGTCACAGTTCGGGCTGCTGCGCCTAATGCTGCCCGCGGGCCCGACCTCGACGCTTCTGGCCCCGACGCTTACGGCTTGGAGCGAGGGACTGCCGCCCGCCGCCGTGGTCGATAGCTCCGGAACACATATCGCCTCGCTGCTCGGCGCTCCCGGCGCCGGCTTCAACCAGGTCGTGGTGTTCGCGGGGCCAGGGGTGCACCCGCTCTCCGTCGCTCTGCCCGGCGAACCGCGCGCCGTGGCTTTCACTCCATCGGGCTCCCAGGGCGTCGCCGTGTGGCAGTCGTTGCGCGGCGCCGTTACGGTCAGCAGGGCCGTGCTCTTCTCGTCGAGCAGCGGGCAAGCTCAGGACCTGGGACCGGCGGTCGCCGCGTTCTGGGTTCCGTAACGCCTCTTGGGTCCATGCCCTTCCCGATAAAGCGTCGTAAAGGGCGGGACGCCAAGCTTCATGCCAATCTCTCAGACTGGGTCCTTGTCGGTCGAGAGCGCGATGTCTTTCCGCGCATCGAGCGCGGCAAGCCGATCCACAAGGGCGGCGCGCACGTGGGCACAGGCGTCGCTGCCCAGCGTAAGCCTTCTGGGCGCCGGACCGCGGTCGACGGAGTCGATCATGGCCTGGGCCATCTTGGTGGGATCACCGGGCGCCGGAAACGCACCGGCCGCGATCATCCGACGCATCTCGTCGGAGGGTGTGCCGTCATACGCGGCCAGCGGCGGCGCACTCACGACGCCGCTGGCGAAGCCTGTCCTGGCGGCTCCTGGCTCGATGATGGTGAACTCGATCTTCAGGGGCGCCGTTTCCTGTGCCACCGCCTCGACAAAGCCTTCGATCGCCCACTTGGACGTGTGATACAGGCTGAAATGCGGGTAGGCGATCTGACCTCCCTCCGACGACACCTGGAGAATCCTCCCGCCGCCCTGGGCGCGTAGGTGCGGCAGGGCGGCGCGAATAACCTGGATTGAGCCGGTGACGTTGACGGCAATCTGATGCTCGATCTGGTCGTCGCTCAACTCCTCCGCGGCGCCGACGAGAGCATAGCCCGCGCTGTTGACGATGACGTCGATACGGCCCAAGTCCTTAAAGGCGCGATCGACCACGCGCCGCACGGCCGCCGTGTCGGTCACGTCCAGCGCTGCTGTCCACAGACGATCCCCATACTGCGTCTTAAGGTCGTCGAGCGCGTCGACCCGGCGCAGGGTCGCGGCCACGCGGTCGCCGCGCGCCAGGAGTTGCTCGGTCAACGCGCGGCCAAAGCCAGAGGATGTCCCGGTGATGAACCACGTAGACGACATGAAAGACTCCTTTTCCGCTTCCGTCCAAGTTATAATGCTACCTTAGCATAAATACTACAACAGCAAAAGTGCTCGTGTGGTAGAATGCCCTCTATGGTGGAAGCGCCCAATCGACTTCAGCGCAAGAAGCAACGCACGCGGGACCTGATCCAAGGGACCGCGATCGAGCTGTTTGCTGCCCGCGGCTACCACGAGACGACCATCAAAGCGATCGCCGACGCCGCCGATGTCGCGGCCCGCACCGTCACCTTGCACTTCCCCGCCAAGGAGGACCTGCTCTTCGCCGACGACCCATTCGCGCCCGACGCGCTCGCGGCGCGGGTCGAGGCCCGTGGTCCGGGAGAGACCACCCTCGAGGCCGTGCGCGATTGGATGGCGACCACGATGGACTCCCTCGGCGCCCAAACACCCGACGACCCCACCCGCGTCTGGCGGCAGCGCGCGACGCGCATGCGGATGATCATGGCTGACGATGACCTGCGGGGCCGGGCGCGGGCGGGCTACTACGTGATCGAACAGATCATTGCGGGCGGGATCGGCCAGGACCTTGGCCTGCCTCCCGACGCACTCGCACCGCGACTCGCGGCCGCCACGACGGTCGTCGGGCTGAGAGAACTCTACGAGACACGGGAGGCGCGGGGACCGGCGCCGTCCGCCACCGAACTCCTGGCCCTCGTCGACCACGTCATCGCCTTCGCCTTCGCCGGCCTCGCCGCGCTCACAAGCTCGCCCAGACCCTGAGTCCAACGCGGATCACTCGCCGACGAGCCGGTACCGCCAATAGGTCGACCGCTAAGCCGGTTGAGACTCAACGGCGGCGTGATAGCGCGGGAAGGTCGCCGTGGGCCGAGCCTCGTAAGAACGAGAAACGAGAAAAGGGAGGCGACCGTCTGGTCGCCTCCCTTTTCTCGTTCTCGACGCGTGCGTCAGCGCGGGGACGCGACCGTCTCCGGCAGCGCCACACCTAGATCCTCGCCCATGGTCTTGAGCGTGGCCAGCACCGTGGGGTGGACCGGCACACCGCTCTTGCTGTAGCGCGCGTAGGCCTCGTCCTCGGGCTCACCGGCCACGATGACGCGCGCGGCGCCCTGCGCGGGCGGCGAGTCCTTCAACTCGCGCACGAAGCGGTCCATACGCTCCTTGAACTCTTGCAGGTCCATGAACAGGTCGGGGCGGAAGGCCATAAAGAAGTGGCCGATGTCGCGCGCTCCACCGCCCTCGCCCACGTGCGGCCCCCAGTTCGCGCCCGAGAGCACGCCGGAGAAGATGTCCACGAAGATGGCTAAGTCGTAGCCCTTGTGGCCGCCCAGTTCGCGCGTGCCGCCCAGCGGCATCGGCGACCCGCCGTCGAGCGCGGCATGGGGGTCGTTGGTGGGCAAGCCGTTCTTGTCCACGGCCCAGCCGTCGGGCATCTGGAGGCCCTTGCGCGCCGCGACCTCGAGCTTGCCCTTGGGCACGACGCTGGTGGCCATGTCGAGCACCCAGGGACGCTCTTTGTCGCCAGGGATGGCCACGGCGATAGGATTGGTGCCGGTCATCAGCTTGCGGCCGAACAGCGGCATCACGAGGGGCTGCGTGTTGGTGAAGGTCATGCCGATGAGGTCTTCCTTCATGGCCATGATGGCGTAGTAGCCGGCGATGCCGAAGTGGTTGGACCCGCGCGCGGTGGCCATGCCGATGCCGCTCGTCTTGGCCTTCTCGATCGCGGCGCTCATAGCGCGGTGGCTCACTACCTGGCCGAGGCCGTTGGCCCCGTCGAGGGCGATGCTCACGGGCGACTCGCGCAAGACCTTGACCTCCGCCTTGGGATCGATGAGGCCCTTCTGCATGCGGCTCACGTAGTAACTCTCGAGACGGGCTACGCCGTGCGAGTCGACGCCGCGCAGGTCGCCCTCGACGAGCACGTCGGCGGTGATGCGCGCGTCTTCCTCGGACACGCCGAGCTTGACGAACAACTGCTGCACGAACACGCGCAACGCGCCGGCGTCGATGTAGCTAGGCGTCTCCGCCGCTTGCGGATTGGTTGCCGTTGCTTCTGCCATAAAGATTGCCCCTTTCACCTTTGAACGCCCTGGCCGCGCCCAGACGCGACCGGACGCGGCGTCGAGACGTGCGTGAGGGCGGACGGTCACCACGACACGCCCGCCCTCACGCCTCTTATCTCGTCTTAGCTGAGAGTACCATAGGCCCACACGCACGGCAAACCCCGCCAGCGTAATGATGAGAAAGACGCGGTGGTTCAGATGCATCCGCGAGGTCGGGAAGTAGTCGGAACCGACCTCGATTTATGTACACTAACGGCATGAGTGAGCCTACCCGTATCCCCACACGACGCCCCTCTCGTAAAACCCTCACGCCTCAAACGAAACGAGGGGCAAGGTTTCACATAACTCGTGTAGACATAGAAGGTATAGTGGACCCCATTGTCAGAATCTCCGTCACTTTTGGTGCAACCGAGTAGCGGTGATCGTCTGGTAGCCGATCGTCCTTGACGGTAAAAGGCCCGACGCAGCGCTGCAAGGCGCTGAAGCCCTTATTCCGACAGGTCGTTGTTCCTGGCGGTAGGCGTCCAACCATGCTGTAGAGGCGCGACAGCCCTATGCACCAAAAGTGACGGTGAACCAGATCCCTGGGTCCACTATATGGTCACATGAACCTTATCCTCGATGGCGATCAGTGATTCTTCAGGGCGACATCTACTACGTTGATCTGCCCTATCCGTTTGGGCCGGAGCCCGCCAATCAACGACGAACATCGTTCGTGCGGAAGCTTCAGGAAACGTACTGCTTGACGTAGACGAAGGTGGACTTCAAGAACGTAGCGTCGTTAATGTATCTCAAATACTAACTGTCGATAAATCGAGATTAAACAACTTCATAGGAACGTTGGCGCCTCAACGCATGAAAAGGATTGTTGATGGTGTGACGCTTTTTCTCGTCGGCCCTCGCGTCTAAATACCTATCTCACTCCTAACTCTTGCGCTTCCCCCTATCTTAAATGTCGGGCAGACGCCAGTCGACCTCGGGCAGGCCGTAGCCGCGCAGGGCAACGTTGACGGCGGAGAACGGCTTGGAGCCGAAGAAGCCGTTGCGCGCGGAGAGCGGCGAGGGGTGGGCGGAGCGCAGGACGGTGTGCCGCGCACCGTCGATGAAGCTGGCTTTTTTCTGAGCGTAGGCGCCCCACAGGATGAAGACCATGGGCTCGTCTCGCGCCGCGAGGGCGCGCACGACCGCGTCGGTAAAGCGCTCCCAGCCGTGGCCGGCGTGCGAGGCCGCCGTCCCCGCACGGACCGTTAAAACGCTGTTGAGCAAGAGGACGCCTCGCTCCGCCCACGGGACCAGCGAGCCGTTGTTCGGAATAGCGTAGCCGAGGTCGTCGCGCAGTTCCTTGAAGATGTTCACCAGCGACGGCGGAGGCGGCGTGGGCGGCGCCACGCTGAAGGCCAGCCCGTGCGCCTGGCCGGGATTGAAATAGGGGTCTTGTCCCAGGATCAAGACGCGCGCGGCGGCGAACGGGGTCAACTCCAGCGCGGTGAACGTCTGACCTCTTGGCGGGTACACCGTATGCGCCCGGCGCTCGTCGGCCACAAAGCGTGTGAGGTCTCCGAAATACGGCTGCGCTGCCTCGTCGGCCAGGATGGAACGCCAGCCCTCGGGTATGAAACGCGGCCCGTCGGTCGGTCTACTGTCGTCGTCGCCAGCGCCGTCAAACAGCATGGCCTGCTGCATCCTCGTCCTCCTTTCTTCGCACGGGTGTGCTAGTCGCCGTGTCCAGCGTACCACCACGGCGGCTATGGGATGACAAATCTTTCCCCACCGGACGCTGGCCGCGCTGAACCGGTGCATGGTCGCCCTCGTACGTCGAGTTTATCTTCAAATACACGGACAACAGGAAGCAAAACCGGTACCTTTCAAGATAAAGGTCCGGCGCCTTGCCGGGAAGACGATGCGCATGATGAGTAAAGGAGACGACGACGATGCAAGACGTAGTAGCGACGACGCGGTACGGCAAGGTGCGCGGCGTGAGCGAAGGCGAGGTCCGCGTGTGGCGGGGCGTACGCTATGCCCGCGCGCCGCACGGCGAACTGCGCTTCCGCGCTCCACAGCCGCTCGAACCGTGGGCCGGGATCAAGGACGCGACCCAGTTCGGACCGGCCTCGCCACAGGCGGAGTTAAGGATCCCCGGCCTCTTCGCTTTCCCCAGCGAGTCGATCGGCGAGGATTGCCTCTCGCTCAACATCTACGCGCCCGCCGCCGACGGTAAGAAGCGGCCCGTGATGTTCTGGATCCACGGCGGCGCTTTCCTGCTCGGCTCCGGCGCCCCCTACAAGGGAGGAGGCTTCGTGCGCAACGGCGACGTCGTGGTCGTGACCATCAACTACCGCCTCGGCCCGCTAGGCTTCCTAGCCTTGAAAGACGTGTCGCCCCACGCCGAGGCCTTCGACACCAACGTGGGCCTGCGCGACCAGATCGCCGCGCTCCAGTGGGTCAAGGAGAACATCGCGGAGTTCGGCGGCGACCCCGAGCGGGTCACCGTGTTCGGCGAGTCCGCCGGCGGCAGCTCCATCACCTGTCTGCTGGGCGTGCCCTCGGCGGCGGGCTTGTTCGGGCGCGCCATCGTGGAGAGCGCCCCACCCGACCTGATGTACGACCGCCAGACCGCCGCCGACGCCGCGCGGCGCTACCTCCGCTTCGTCGGCGTGTCGCCGGACAACCTCGCTCCTCTGCTCATGATGCCGCTCAAGCAATTGATCGGCGTGGTGCGCCGCTTCTCCAGCGACGTGTACAAGACGTTGCCCGGCAACATGGCCTTCCAGCCCGTCATCGGCGACGACCTGATGCCGCGCCATCCCCTGACCGCCGTGGCCGAGGGCTCGGCCACGAACGTGCCGCTCATCATCGGCTCGAACCACGACGAGACGGCGCTCTTTATCGCCTCGAAGCCGCCCATCGTGCCGATCACGCCGAAGCTGGTGCATCACCTTTTCGAGCGCACCGCTCCCGGCAAGGAAGCGGGCGTGGTCGCCGCGTACCCCGACTACCCCCGCAAAAAGGCGCTGATCGCCTTGACGACCGACTCGATGTACCGCGTCCCGGCCATCCGCATCGCCGAGGCCCAGAGCGCCTACGCGCCGACCTGGATGTATCGCTTCGACTGGACCTCGTGGCCGCTGCGCGCCAGCGGGTTCGGCGCCTGCCACGCCCTCGAGCTGCTGTTCGTCTTCGACGCCTTCTCCTCACCGGTGGGGAGACTGGCTACGGCCCTACCGTCCCGCCGCCAGGTGCGTTCTCTCGCGCGGCGGATGCAGCGCGCTTGGATCAACTTCGCCGTCACGGGCGATCCCAACGGCGCCGACAGCGCACCGTGGGCGTCCTACGACGCTCAGAGTCGCGTCACGATGCTCTTCAACACGAAGGACAGCGTGGTCCGCGACCCAGAGGCGCACCAGCGCAAGGTCTGGGAGGGCGTCGAGATGGGCCAGGCCCTAACCGACGACGCGACCCTCACGCCCACGCTGACCATGGACATGGGTCCCGCTGCTTAGCCTGCCGAAGCCTTTTCCCTCAGAGAAAACGATGGCGTTCGCTCCAACGCGGAGACGCTGGCTGCCTTCCCGCGGCCAGCGTCTCCCTATATGGTGCTCACGCTGATACTCTGGCTTCAGGCTGTAAGCACTTCTTACAGACGAGCCACACTGACCTCAGAGACGCTCCGCCGACTACATCGCCAACCTAAACAGCGCCTTCCATAAGAAGTCCATACGATAGTGTGCTTTCCCCAACCATCTCGGTTGTAAGAAGTTCTTACGGAGCAGGGAAGGCTTCTTGGACCGTTGGCAAGAAGCGGAAGGACGGGCGGCAGGAGAGGGCGTACATGCGCGCCCTCTCCTGCCGCCCGTCCGAGCATTCACCTCCCGTCCTTCACTATGTACTGCTGTGCTTTACTCGATCCCAATAACGGGCCGTGGCGCCTCTGGTGCGCTGGGGGACGCCAGCAACGTGTCGCGGCATAGGGTGCGGGCATAGAGCAGCAGCGCCGGGGCGAGGATAACTCCCGCGGCGATCAGCGCGGAACGCGTGGTGAGCGCCGTTGCAATCGTCCCTAGGAGGGGGCCGCCGACGATCTGGGCGCCTGCGTCGACTTGTCCCCGTAGGGAGAAGACCGTGGCCCGTACGCTAGGGTCCAGGTTCTGATTCATCCAGATCAGTTCCAGGGGGCCGCGCGTCCCCCGAACTGTCGTGACCAGCCAGAAAGCGGCCAGGGCCAGCGCAAACTGTCCGGCCACGGCGAACACGACGACGCCCACGACCATCAACCCATCCAGCACGAACAGCGCCTCGGCCACCGCGTGATGGCTTGTCATGTCGACGCGTCTCCGGACGACCTCGGCGACCCCCACGTTGATCACCGTGGCCACGGCCGCGATGATGCCGAACCAGACGACCGCCTTCAGCCCTCCTAGAGTAGGGAAGGTGAAGTGGTGCAGCAGGTGGTACTGCCAGAGCCGGTCGAAGCCTTCGCTGAACATGCCGTAGAAGGCGCCGATGCCCAGGATGGTGAGCAGGACAGGCCGCAGGCGCACCATCTCCACGCCTGCGCGGAGTGTGTGCCTCATCTGACGCCAGGCGGTGCGGTCGTTGCGCGGTGTCGGCGTGAAGTACTGCTCTGGCATGACCAGCGCCAGGACGCCGCTCAGGCTGATGAACAGGCCGCCGCCCAGAAGGATGGGCAGGTTGAGGCGTATGCTGGCGAGACAGACGCTGATCGCGATGCCGATCAGCCCGGCAAGGGAGCCGATTTGCGCGGCGCGGATGTAGACTGGCCCCACGCGCTCCTCACCCAGTTCGTCGGCGACCCAGGCTGCGTCGGCGCCGTCCATAAGGGTGGCGCCGAGACCCCATAGCACCTGCGCGGTGAGCACGGCGGCGAACGTGGAGATGGAGCCCTCGACGACGAAGCCGGTCCCGATCAGAAAGGCGCCGCACACGACCGCCGCGCGGCGACTGTACATATCGGCCAGGATGCCGGTTGGCGCCTGGAACAGGAAGCAAACGGACTCTAGCAGGGCGCCGACGAGCACGAGCTGCAACGGGTTGAGGCCGACCGTCTGGACCTGGTAGACCATGTTGACGGTGAAAACCAACGCGTAGAAGAGCGACGACGCGCCGCTCAGAATGACGTAGATAGAGTAGGCTCCTCGATGACGCATAGATCCCTCGCAACTCACGATTCAATAGAAAAGAAGAAGACGGAGGGATAGCGCGGGGATAGGGGGACTAGTCGTTCGGCCAACGCCTCAATCAGAGACAGGTCTCCGTAGAGAGGCGTGATTCAGAGACAAAGTGTGGAGGAAACACGACGTAAAGTCGGACGAACCTCCGGAAGGGCTCCGACAGGTGCGGCTTGACCGCTAGCTCACACGGGCTGCCGAACGGGCGGAGCGCCCACAATCCACAGCGTTACCCCGTGTATGAAGCAGTGTCATGTGTCGATGCCTCTCGTTCTAAAATGACAAACCATCAGTTGTTTACATGCAGTATGGCGACTGTCCGCGATGGATGTCAAGGCAGATCTCTAGATGAGCCCTGAGCCTGCTGCTACGGGAGATCGTCTGGCGGATTAGCGTCGCCTTACTCGCTACGCCGCTTTCGATTGACGCGTAAGCCCCGTCGAAACCAGGGGCGGCGGGACGGGATGTGGGCGCCGTGGTACCATTCCCCACGTGAAACAAGTTTTACGGATGCTCCTGCCCCTCGCCGTGCTGGCCCTGCTTCTCAGCGGCTGCACCCTGCGCCAGGCCCTGCCCGATACGCGTCTCGTCGGGGTGACGCCGACGCCGGAGCCGACGGCGCTGGCGACGGAGCCTCCTACCAACGCCGGCGTCAATGGCTACGATCTGAAGGCGGGCAACTGCGTCGACGCCGCTGCCGAGGCGATCGAGCTAATCACGAACGCGGGGAGCGGAACGTATGGGGGAACCTCGTTCACGATGGACATGCGCTTGACGCTCGATCCTATCGGCGTAAAGCCGAACGATCCCCGCACCGGCTGCGCGGCCACGGGCAAGACGCTTTCTTTCTATCGCCATCAAGCGGTGTCCACGGTGCAATTGAAGGTCTACGCATTGACGAATCTGTGGCCGAACGCGCAGCCTGTCGTGCGGCGTCAGTGGCTCGAAGATGTCTTGAACGTGCTCATCGCACGTTACCCCAAGGCGAACGTGACGATCAACACCCTCGCCAACAACGCGCCGTGCGGCAGCGCCCTCATCTCCTTTGGCTCCAACGTTGGCCGGCAGATCAACGATGCCTGCAACTGACGTTCGCCGTCGGGCCCTCCGCTCTCCGCGCGTTCGACCGGGACGGTGAGTATGTGAGCGACGGTAAGAAGCCCGGAGGTACGTCGTCGTTGCGCGGCACGCTGGGTCGCGTCGCGCCCGAGGGAGCAGGGGCCATGGCGCGACACCTGCTCCGCCGCACCCGTCTGCTCGCGCAGCGCGCCTCGCAAACGCTGCCCTCCACGGGCGACGACCGTATTACCCTGGCCTTGTCCGAGGCCACTTTTGTTCCCCGGCCGGATGACGGCGACGACGTGCTGATTCCCGCGCCGGTCTTCATAGAGGCGACGGGGCGCCGGGAGATGGCCGCGCGTCTCGACGATCTCCTCCTGCGCGTCGAGCGCGCCGAGGCCGCGGCGGCGTGGCTGCGCGCGCGCCTACGCGCCGAACGAGCACGGGCGCGCGACCGCCAGAAGACGCCTCATGGGTTCGACGTGGCCACGCTGCGCGCCGACCTCACGCATGGCCTGACCCAATTGCGCGCGCACGACGCCGGCGCCGTGGGTCGCGTGGTGGATGCCGTCCTGCTTGCCCATGGGGCGCCGCTCGCGCCAGCGCGGCCCCCGGAGCCCCGACAAACACGGCTCCGGGCGGAGGCGAAAAAACGCGGGTCTGGCCTCCCGTCCACACCCCCCCCGCCTGGCTGGACGCAAGGGCAGCTAAGAGCGACAACGGCGCGGGTGCTGCGTCATTCGCCGGAGATCGGCGTCGACCCTGCTTACGTCGAGAACGCGCTGGCGCTCGTAGTGCGTCTGGGCCGCCCCACGCTCTCCGATCTCCTACGTGCGGCAGGCTACGAGTCGCCCATGGCGCGGCGGCGGCTGCGCCTGGCGGTCGAGGGGTTGGCGGCGGTCGGCGCGCTCGTCCACCATTCCGACCGCTACGGCGTCGCTCCACAGGGTTAGACGACCGGAGGAGCCCGGCGGCTACGAGCCGGGCTGTCCCGCCGTGGCCGGGCCGGCCCGGAACACGAAGCGGCGCGAGACCACGAAGTTGTAGAAGAACGTGATGACGATGCCGCAGATCTGCGCGAGGTAAGGGTTGACGCCAAGGAGGTGCTGCAAGCCTTGGGCGACGAGCACGGTTAATACAAGGCCCGAAGCGCTGGCCGTCTGCGCCGTGGCCCAACGGCGGGGCCAATCCCAGCCGCGCAGGTGCGTCTGCTCGCTGTAGGTAAAGGTTTGGTTGAGCGCGAAGTTGACCGTCGTGGAAACCTCGAACGAGAGGATGGAGGCCAGAAGGTCGAGTCTCACGCCGAAAAGGTGGCGAAACAAGGCGTAGGCGACGATGTTGATGGGGATGCCGATGCCGCCGACAAGGGCGTAGCGGACGATGCGCCGCGCCAACAGTGCGTCGATCAGGCGGGAAAGACGGTTCATGACAGCGTGTATTTCTCCTCGCTCGGCGTGTCCTGATGTGGTCGCCTCCACCAGTATAACCGCGAAGACCGCTCCACCCTATCCCTGCCCCTCACTCATTCGAGCCAAAGCGGTCGGCGCTGAGACCGCCGCGCCGCGCGCGGCCATCTGGTGCAACATGCTCTCGGTCGGGGCGCCCATACCCCAGAAGGCGCGCTGCGCGCGGGCGCCCATGCCGCGATAGGCCCCGTAGACGTACCAGTCCATAGGGTCCCAGACGCCCACCTCGCGTAGATACGCCGTCCCCTTATACCGATAGAGCAGGATCTTGCTGCAGGCGCGGCCGAGGAAGTGTCCGGCGTGCGTGGTGAGATCCAGCCCGAGCAGCGGCGTCGCGCCCGCGGGGACGGCCAATGGCTCCTTGTCGCCGTAGCGCGCCAGCGCCTCGTTCGTCTCTGCGACGTAGGCGTCGAGACCGTCCTGCCCTCCATTGGCGCCGGGTAGATGCAGCGCGGTGACGGTGACGTAGCCGCGCGTGAACACCGGCGTGCGTGGCGTAACGCGTGCGACAACCTCGATCTCGAAGGTCTGCCCATCCAATCCGCCCGGTCTCACCGGCGTGAAGCACCCCAACTCCGAGGCGTCGTCTGGCCAGGTTTCCGGGCGCCTCAGTAGGTCCAGCAGCGCCTCTGGACAAGGTGTTTCGACGGGACGGTAGGTGTGCCAGACCTGCCGCTGGGGCGGCGCGGACGGCGGCGTGATCTTGCCGAGCCGCCCGTGGCGCAGCCGCAGCCCTGGATCGTAGCGCGCGCGCTCCTCCTCCGTGGGGAAGGCGATGCCCCAGGCGCGCCGCGCGTCGTCGACGTAGGCCTCGGGGAACCAGGGGCCAAGCAGTCGCGCGCCGCCTTCGAGTAGCTGGTCGCGGCTCAGGAGGCCGCGCGGCGACCGCGCGACGTCGAGAAAACGGGCGTGGCCGAACGAGCGATGCAGCGCGAGGGCGTCCCAGAGATGGAGGCGGCGCTGCCCCCCGGTCTCGCGCAACCAGTACGTGGTGACGACGGCAAAGGCCAGGCGCAGGTCGTCGATGTCGCGCTCGTCCTCCGGCCGCGCGTAGTAGGCGGCGTTGAGGAAGTCGGTCACCCAGCCCGCGGCGTCCGGCGCGGCGATCGACGAGCCGCTCATCCGCGCGAAGCGCAAGGCGCCCGGCAGCATGGACCAGCGCGAGGTCGACCTCGCGACCGCATCCATGAGAGGACCGTGCGGCGTCGATCCCACGACCACGTCCGCCATAGACCAGCGCATCGCCGGCCCCGCGATCACGTCCGCCGTTCTGCCCGCGCCCGGCGCCGTCTTGCTCTTGCCCATGTCGTCCTCCCTCGCTCCACCTCGCGTAACCGCACTCTGGGCGCCGTCTCCGCGACCTCGCGATGCTCCTTTTTCAAGGTACTACGTGCGTGTAAAGCAGAGGGGCGCGCTTCCGTGAAGCTTTGATAAAGTTGGGCCGAACATCTTAACGACCGTCGTCCGCCGACCTGAGATCATAGAATGGGATGATCATTCTTATCATGGACGCGGGTAGGATGCGGGCCAAAGCTGTGCTACCCTAGCGTAGAGCGTAGCCCGATGCGTCAGCGACGACCGGCGCTCATGCACGTAGAAGGGGAGAAGAGCACGGCGATGACCGCCCAGACCGCGTACGTTCCGCCCCGTTTCGTCCCCGGCTGCATCTTCTGTGAGCGCGTCGACCAGCCGGAACAGTTGTTCGAGAACGACGCGCTCTACGTGATGCCGGATAAGTTCCCCACGTTCGCCGGTCATACGCTGATCGTCTCGCGCGGCCACTACACCTGCTGGGGCGCGGCGACCTCCGACGCCCAGGAGGCGCTCGACGCGGCGACGGCCCGCCTGCGCGCGTTCCTCTCGGCGGCCTACGGCGGTCCCGTGGCCACGTTCGAGAACGGCGTCGCCGGCCAAACTGTTTTTCACGCGCACCTACACCTCGCGCCGCTGCGCGGCCTCGCCGCGTCCATGCCCACGCTGGAAGGCGACGACGTGACGCTGGCATCCTCGTGGTCCGCCGTGGCCGACTACCTCGCCGTCCACGGCACCTACCGCTACATCGCGGACGCCACGCGCCGCCTTATTTTGCCCGGACGCTCGGAGCGCTTAAAGGCCCTTGGAATCTGGCTGGCCCCCGTACTCTCACGCCCTGCTTTAACGCCGACCGACGTCGTCGAGGTCACGACACGCTGGAAAGCCTGGACGGCGCACGAGGAGCATCTATGATCCTAATAAAAAGGGGGAGCCAATGATCGATGCGGTCACGATCGAGCTGGTGCGCGGCGGCCTGCTCTACGCCGCCGAAGAGATGGGTGTGGCCCTGCGCAACGCGGCCTACTCGCCTAACATCAAGGAGCGCCTCGACCACTCCTGCGCCGTATTCGACGCCGAGGGCCGCCTCGTGGCGCAGGCCGAGCACATCCCCGTCCACCTGGGGTCGCTGCCCTGGGGCGTGAAACAGGTCCTAGCGCACCTTGAGGCACGCCACATCACGCTGGGCGAGGGCGACGTCATCGTCGTCAACGACCCCTACGTCGCCGGGACGCACCTCAACGACATCACCCTGCTCCAACCTGTCCTGGCCGACGGCGACCTCGTGGCCTACGTGGCTAATAAAGCGCACCACGACGACGTGGGCGGCAGCGTGCCCGGCTCGATGAACGCGGCGGCGCGCGACCTCTACGCCGAGGGCCTGGTGCTGCCGCCCGTCTTTCTGCGACGCGGCGGCGTCTTCGTGGACGACATTGTGGCCCTGATCCTGGCCAACTCACGCACGCCGCACGTGCGCGAAGGCGACCTCAAGGCGCAGGTGGCAGCCTGCGTCACCGGCGAACGCCGCGTGCGCACCCTTATCGAGGAGCACGGCGTCGACGACTACAAGGCCGCTCTGCCCGCGCTGCTGGACCTCTCCGAGCGCCGCCTGCGCCGCGCTGTCGCCGCCTTGCCCGACGGCGTCTATCACGCCGAGGAGTTTCTGGAGGGCGACGGACTGAGCGAGAAGATGGTGCGCCTAGCGGCCACGGCGACGATCGACGGCGACCGATTGACCATCGATTACACGGGGACGGACGCCCAGACGCCCGGCGCCTTGAACGCCGTGAAGGGCGTAACGCTCTCTGGCGTGGCCTACGCCGTGGCCGCGTTCGTCGATCCTGGAGCGCCCATGACCGAGGGCGTCTTGCGGGCGATCGAGGTCATGGTCCCCGAGGGCACGGTGCTCAACCCGCGCAAGCCCGCGCCCGTGGCCGGGGGCAATGTAGAGACGAGCATGCGCAACGCCGACCTCTTGCTGCGCCTGTTCGGCTTGGTTTCCCCGGAGCGCGCCGTGGCCGCGAGCGGCGGGTCCATGAGTTCGGTCATCGTGGGCGGACGGAGCGTCAGCGCCGCTGGCGAGGAGCACGCCTGGGGCTTCTACGAGACGATCGGCTGCGGCATGGGCGCGCGGCCCGGACGCGACGGACTCGACGGCATCCACGTCCACATGACCAACACGCTCAACACGCCGGTCGAGGCGCTCGAACGCGCCTTTCCCGTCGTGGTGGAGCGGTACGAGTTTCGGTCATACACGGGCGGCGCCGGTCGCTGGCGCGGCGGCTGCGGCCTCATCCGGGCCTGGCGGCTGCGCGAGGGCTCGGCGACGCTCACGCTCCTGACCGAGCGCACGCGTCTCGCGCCGTCCGGCGTGGACGGCGGCGGCGCGGGCGCCCGCGCCGCGCACACCCTGACCCGCGCGGGCGCCCGCGCCGCGACGCCGCTGCCGGCCACCTGTACGCTCACGCTCTACGCCGGCGACCTCGTAACGGTGAACACGCCCGGCGGCGGCGGCAAGGGCGACCCCGCCCTGCGCGACCCCGCCGCGCTCCACCAAGACATCCTCAACGGCCTCGTTCTCGAATCGCAACCCTCCTCCATCAGCGGGACGTGACCTGTCATCTACGCCGCGTCGCCGATCGTTTCACCGGCGTACGTCAACACAATCTGTCGCCGTGGAACGCCCTCTTGTACGAGGGCGTCGACGAGAGGCTTACTGTTGGCGTCGCGATCGACGACGATGCGGTCGTCGAGCAAGCGCACTATGAGATTCGTATCAACAAACTGCTTGCCGCGAATCTCGGCGACAGAGACGATAACATAAACAGTCTGGTCAGCACTTCGCGTAAGGTGACTGTAGCCGTTAAGATCTTCGCCCGCGTAGTCCTGCAGCACGCGGTCCAGCATCTCGTTCAAGGCAGCCATCGCACAATCTCCTCCTGCTCCGGGTCAAACACGATCACGCCCGTTCGCGCCTTTTGTACCGCCTGACGCCCGATCTCTTCACCCATAATGCCGGTGAAGGCCGTGGTCGGGACGGCTATGTACAGTTGATCCCGTACGTTAACGTACTCCAATACCGTTTGATACAAGAGGCATTGGCCAATTGTATCGGCGAGGTACGCAACCGGCGAAGCCATGCTCTCGAAGCCTTTGACCTCCACCACGATAGAGAGCCTGTCTGACTTTTTCCGCGCCCGTATATCAATCCAAACTCGGCGTGACGGCATAGACAAACCTACCTGCTCACCAGCAATCGTCCAACCGTCCTTTCGCAGCGCCCGAACGACGACATCATGATAGCGATCTTTGGCGGGCATACTCAGCCTTTCGCTTTGGCGCATCTATTCTGAGTATAGTGCTGAGAGACCCCAAAGCAGTCTGCTCAGCAGCATACAGGCAGCTTCATACTCGCCTTTCACGCTCATGCATTGATCGTCTCGTACATAGAGGAGGCGGCGCGGGCGGACGCGCCGCGCACACCTTGACCCGCGCGGGCGCCCGCGCCGCGACGCCGCTGCCGGCCACCTGTACGCTCACGCTCTACGCCGGCGACCTCGTGACGGTGAACACGCCCGGCGGCGGCAAGGGCGACCCCACCCTGCGCGACCCCACCGCGCTCCACCAAGACATCCTCAACGGCCTCGTCCCCGACGATAGGCGCTAACGTATCTGCCCGGATCTATTTTCGTCACATCTCAGGCCTACTTTGTGTTACCGTTGGGTGGTTGTACGTGTCGCGTCTAAAGAAGGAGTGTACGGTTGTGACGTCGCATCTACCTGAATTGCTTGTACTACTCGTCATCGTCCTTGTCGTCGGCGGCGGCATCTTCTTCATCGTACGCTCCATCTCCTCCAGTGCTGCCCGCGCCGCGGCGCAAGCCTATGCCCGTGAACGCGACAAGCTCGACCGGGAGAGTCGCGGCAACCGCCCAACCTAGCCGATCGTGCTGCTTCAAAACAGCCTACGACCGGCAGGAACCCGTCCGCCGGCCATGTCATACCTCGCCAATCTCTTCGAGCGTGCTCGTCCCACTGCCCTCCTTGGAGTCCCACGACCATGTCTCGTGAGGGCGCAGGCGGCCGTCGGGCAAGACTTCGATGCGGTCGCGTGACTGCCCGGTCGCGGTTTCTCCCTCTATGTTGACCTGCGTGTAGTGAAAGGGGACCTCCGTACCCGTTCTGATGCCGACGAGGAAGCTCAAGCGCACCTGTCCACCAACGTAGTGGGTGTACACGAGGCCGTCCTCTTGGCTGAACTCGAACACGGTCCCGACCTCGCCGCACACGGCGTCGCTCACCGTACGGAAACGACGCCCGTTCAGCGAAGAGCTGCTCCTGGCGTCGGCGTCTCCGTTCGTGTCCGCGTACCGGTTATTCTTTTTCCACGTCGGTCGCCGTCAAGGCGGCCGTTACCGCGGCGTGGGCGTGGATGGCCGTCGTGTCGAAAACGGGAACAGGACTGTCTTCTTGCGCGATGAGCAGCATGATCTCGGTGCAGCCCAGGATGACGCCCTGTGCTCCGCGCGCGACCAGTCCCTTTATCGTGTCCTTGTACGCCTCCCTCGACCTATCTCGCACCTCGCCGCGACATAGCTCGTCATAGATAACGTCGTGGACCATCTGCCGTTCCGACTCAGGCTCGGGGATCAGCACGTCGAGGCCGTGGCGCGCGACCAACCGGCCGCGGTAGAAGTCTTGCTCCATAGTGAAGCGCGTCCCAAGCAGACCAACCGTGGTCAGCCCTTCTTCCCGCACGCGTGCGCCCGTGGCGTCCACGATGTGCAGGAGCGGGACGGCGATGCTCTCTTGCACTGCCTCGGCCATCTTATGCATCGTGTTGGTACAGAGCAGAACGAGGTCGGCGCCGCCGCGTTCGAGCCGCTGGGCCGCGTCGATCACGAGCACCGTAGCCTTTTCCCACCGCCCCTGGTGTTGGAGCGCCTCGACCTCCGCGAAGTCGACGGAGTACATCAAACTGCGCGCCGAGTGCAACCCTCCAAGGCGGCGGGCCGTCTCCTCATTGATGATGCGGTAGTACTCAGCCGACGACTCCCAACTCATGCCCCCGATCAGTCCGATGGTCTTCACGATCCGCTCTTTATCCTTCCACCACTTGTCATGTGCTTCACCCAGTTCTCCCGTGCAATGTTACAGCGTCCTCGCCAAGTCCAGGCGTACGCGCTCCGGGACATACCAGGGCGCCGTCGGCCCTTCTGGATGATATAACGAAACTATGCAGCCGCACGTCACAGGCCACGGCGACTTTTCCGTATCCATGAGAGCAAACTACTTCGCCCATTGTAGGGTGCGTGACCAACTCTTAGCGGTTCGGCAACAGCGAGAGGATGAAGGTAGTGCATCGTGATGCGTGGGAAAAAAACCATGCCTGCGATTGATGAGGAACAGCAGATCGAGACGCCGCGCCTCTCAGGGCCATTTCATTTTCGATCAAACACAGGGACGAGCGGATGACGTAGGCTGATCCTGACAAGAATCGATGTCATTGGAGGTGACAAAGATATGGATCAGACGTGTCGTCCGCTCAAAGAGATTG